>Ga0209273_10000998_pt1 | contig 28776 bp, 14 predicted proteins | sample tdAd471_FD_187126 | JGI IMG/M metagenome (GOLD analysis project Ga0209273, IMG submission 187126) | Marine sediment microbial communities from the Atlantic coast under amendment with organic carbon and nitrate - tdAd47.1 (SPAdes)... | ecosystem: Environmental > Aquatic > Marine > Coastal >...
ACCGCCGGAGCAACTCCCGCGTTGTTGAGGGTGAGCGTGATGTCGTCGAGATTGACGAATCCGCCATTGGTTTCGATACCGCCACCGGCCCGGTTGGCCTGGTTGCTGTCAATCAGCGTTCCGGCCGCGTTGAACGTACCGCCGGCATCGTTGAAGACACCACCACCGCTGCCGGACGCGCCGTCCGCGATGTTGTTCGTGATCGTGGTAGCAGGGTCGGTCGAGACGATACCGCCCGCATTGAAGATACCACCACCGCCGTTCGTCGCATCGCCGCCGCTGGCGGTGTTGCCGTCGATCTGTGTGCCGGCGATGGTCATCGTACCCATCTCGTTCCACAGGCCGCCGCCTTCCGAGGCGGCAACGTTGCTGTTGACCGTGCCGCCGGTGATGTTGACGTCACCGCCGTTCGAGACGTGCAGGCCACCGCCGTTACCGGGATTGGCCGCCGCGCCGTCGCCGATGTCGACACCGGCGCTGTTGTTGTCGAGCGTGACGTTCAGCAGCGTCAGTCCCAGTCCGGCACCCGAATTGTCTTCGATACCACCACCGGCCCGGTTGGCCGTGTTACCCGTGATCGTCGTGTCGGTTAGAGCCAGAGAGCCACCGGTGTTATTGAAGATACCGCCGCCGCTACCACTGGTGCCGTTAGCGTTGTTACCGGTGATCGTGACCGTGCCGTCCAGGACGACCGTGTTGCCGTCGTTGTAGAGACCACCACCGCCGTCGGTCGCGGCCGGCCCGCTGGCGGTATTGTCGGTGATCGTTACGTCGGCGACCGTGTTTGTTGACCCGTTCGCCAGGAACAGACCGCCGCCGCTACGGCCTGCCGTGTTCATGTCGACGGTGACTGTCCCCATTGCTCCGTCGAGGTCCAGCGTTCCTCCGTTCCAAACGCCACCGCCGTCTGTTCCGGCGGAGTTCATCGAAACGTCGGCGCTGTTCCCGATGGTCACCGAGCTGCCGGCCTGGTTGTAGACACCGCCGCCGTTACCGGTTGTCGCGTCGTTACCCGTCACCGTCGTGCCGCTGAGCGTGACAACGCCACTGTTCGAGTTGAACAGGCCACCGCCGTTACCAGCGGATGCGGTGTTGTTCGTAATGCTGACCGTGTTGTCGAGCGTGAACGTCAGGCCGTCGTTGAAGAGACCGCCGCCGCCTTCTGTTCCCAGCGTGCCGTCGGCCATATTGCCATCAATGTCGGTGTCTGTGATTGAGACGCTCGTTGTGCCGTTCTCAAGGAACAGACCACCGCCACTGTCGCCTGCCGTGTTCCCAGAGACGAGGGTGTTGTTCTGGAGCGTCAGGCCGCCTGCATTCCAGATACCACCACCATCTCCGTTGGCGGCGTTGTTGCTGCTGATCGTCGATGCGTCGACAGTCAGCTGGCCTCCTGTAACGTTAAAGATACCGCCACCGTCGCCGGTTGTAGCGGTATTCATCGTGACGAGCGCTCCATTCTGGATCGTCACATCAGCGACGGAGAAGATCCCGCCACCGGAGTCCGCAGCAGTGTTCATGGCGATGGTTGTGCCATCAATCACGACGGTGGTGGCGCCGTTTCCAAATGCCAGACCACCACCGACCAGGTCGGTGGCTTCGTTGCCGCTGACTGTGCCGCCGGTGATGTTAATTGTCGAAGCGGTCCCCATGTTGGACTCAAGTCCGCCGCCGACCTCGGCCGTGTTGTTGTCCAGCGTCACGCCCGACAGTGTCACTGCGGCGCCCTCGTTACCAATGCCGCCGCCGTAACCGTTTGGAGCCATGTTCCCCGTGATGGTTCCGCCAGTAATGTCGAGCGTGCCGCCGCTGGCATTGAAGATACCGCCACCAGCCGTGTCATTATTAGCGTTCGCCGTGTTTCCGGTGATGTTCGAATTACTGATCGTCATCGTGCCGGAACCGTTCCACAAACCGCCACCTTCGTTGGCCGCCGTGTTACCGTCCACCGTGCTGCCAGAGATGTTTGAATCCGCGGCACCGGTAATGTGCAGACCGCCGCCATTACCCGGACCCGCCAGCGCGTCGTTGTTGCTCAGTGTGACGTTGGTCAGAGTCAGCGTGGTGGCTGAGTTGTGTTCGATACCACCGCCGGCCCGATTGGCATCGTTGCCCGTGATTGCTGCTCCAATGACGGTCAGCGTGCCGCCGGCATCATTAAAGATACCGCCACCACTACCCGCCGTACCGTCCGCCACGTTGTTGGAAATCGTGACCGTATTGGCACCAGTGTCCTGAATATCGACGATGCCGCCCGCATTGAAGATACCGCCACCGCCCTGAGTGGAGGCATTACCGCTGGCCGTGTTTCCGTCGATCAGCACGTTGCCCGACGCATCGCTGATGGTCAGAGTCCCGTCGCCGTTCCACAGACCGCCGCCCTCCTGGTCGGCGTCGTTGCCAGTGATCGTTCCGCCGTCGATCAGAACATCGCCGAGTCCCGTGACGTGCAGGCCGCCGCCGTTGCCCGGGTTGGGAGCACCGGCTCCACCGTCGACATCGTTATTGCTCAGCGTGACGTTGGTCAGCGTGACTCCGCCGCCAGCACCTGAGTTGTCCTCGATACCGCCACCGGCTCGGTTCGCGCTGTTGCTGTCGATGACCGCGCCAGTGATGGTCAGCGTACCGTCAGTGTCGTTGAAGATACCGCCGCCGCTGCCTTCCGATCCATCGGCCAGGTTGTTCGAGATTGTGACGGTGTTGGCACCGTTGTCCTGGATGATCAACGTTCCGTTGGCAGCGTTGAAGATACCGCCGCCGCCCTCGTTGGCCGCAGCGCCACTCGCGGTGTTGCCGTCGATCAGCACGTTTCCGGCGTCATCACGAATCGTCATCGTGCCGATGCCGTTCCACAGACCGCCGCCTTCCGCGGCTGCGTCGTTGCCCGTGATCGTACCGCCGTTGATATCGACCGTGCCGGCACCGCTGACGTGCAGGCCACCGCCGTTACCCGGATTGGCCGTACCAGCTCCGCCATCGACATCGTTGTTCGTCAGCAGGATCGTCGTCAGGTTGACGGTGCCGCCGACGGTCTCGATACCGCCACCAGCGCGATTGGCACTGTTGCTGTCGATCAGCGTGCCGGTCAGGTTCAGCGTGCCGTTATTGTTGAAGATACCACCGCCGCTGCCCGACGTACCGTCCGCGTGGTTGCCGGTGATGCTGTCGTCGCCGTCGAGAGTCAGTGTCTCGCCGTTGACATAAACGCCGCCACCACCCTCGGTCGCTGCATTGCCGCTGGCCGTGTTGTTCGAGATCGTGATCGTGGCGCCGGTCGTTGTGGCAGGGCCGTCAAGGTACAGACCACCGCCGTTCACGCCAGCATCGTTGCCGGAGATCACAACGGTGCCCAGGAACGTGACGCCGCCGTCGCTCCACACACCACCGCCGTCGGTTCCAGCGTCGTTGCCGGAGATCGTCGAGTTGTTGATCGTCAGCGGGCCTTCGGAGTCGATACCACCGCCGTCACCCGTCGTCGCGGTGTTCATCGTAATCATCGCGCCGTTCTGCACGATGACGGTGCCGCCATCGTCATTGATCCCGCCCCCGTCGTCATTCGCCGTGTTGCCGGAGATCGTCGAGCCATCAATCGTCACGGTTCCGGAATCGTTGTGGATACCGCCGCCGTCACCGCCGGCATCATTACCGCTAATGACCGCATTGTTCTGAACAAGAATGGTCCCGTCGTAGTTGTAGATACCACCGCCATCGTCAGCGTTTGCTGTGTTGCCGCTGATTGTGGAATTATCGACCGTGACCATTCCGTCAATGTTGTAGATACCGCCACCATTTCCAGTGGCGAAGTTACCAGTAATCATGCTGTTGCTATTAATCAGCAGCGTCGCACCGGCGCCAACTACAGAGACACCACCACCGGAACTGGCGTTGACGTTCCCTGAAATCGTCACGCCACTGACTGTCAGCGAACTCTGGTAGTTATTGAGGCCGGCACCGTACCCGGCTGTGTTGCCGCTCACTGTGCCGCCTGTGATCGTTACAGCACCACCGTTGACATTCATGCCGCCGCCGACATAAGCGTCGTTTCCGTCGAGCGTCACGTTCGTCAGCATGACGGTGCCGCTGGACGACTGCTGAATACCACCACCGTAACCGTCACCAGCAGAAGCTGTGTTCCCGGTGATTGAACTGGAATTGACGACCAACGTACCGTCACCGCCGTTGAAGATACCACCGCCTGCTGCGCCGCTTGCCTGTGCGTCGTTGCTGTCGATCAGCGAGCTGTTCTGAATCGTGACGTCGGCACCATTGTTGTAGAGACCACCGCCCTGCTGAGTGGCTGTGTTCCCCTGGATCGTGACGCCGTCGAGGGTCGCAGTTGTCCCGGTCGTCGCATCGCTGATGTAGACACCACCACCGTTGTTGGCGGTGTTGTTCTGGATCGTACCGCCGGTGATGTTCAGCGTTTCGACCTCGGTCACCAGCAGGCCACGACCGGCGTTGCCCGTGTCGATGTTGACGTTCGTCATGTCGACCTGGTCAGTGCCGGCAGCGCCACCGTTGATAATCAGGGACGCCCCGTAGCCGGCATCCAGCGTGTTGACCGCGAAGATGTCGCCCATATCGCCGAGGTTCACCGTCAGCGAGTTGCTCGGGTTGGTGAATGAGGTGCTTTCAAATGTCGAGCCGGTCAGTTCGTTGATGCCGCCGGCCCCCGCGTCGTTCTGCAGCACGGCATCCGCATTCGGCGTACCATCCGGCAGGTTGAAGATCACGTCGGTGGCCGTGCCCGTGTTGAGGATCGGCTCCAGCCCGGTGTAGGTGATCGTTCCGAACGCGCTCATGGCGACGTCGCCGTCGTTGGCGTTCGTGTAGTTGTACGTGACCGTGCCCTGAGCACCGCCCGTGACGACCAGCGAGTCATTCCCGCCGGCTCCGCCAGAGAAGCTGATGCCGCCCGCGGGGATCACGTCGCCGCCCGTCAGGTCAACTTCCAGGAGGTCGTCTTCGCCGTCAGCTCCGGTGAATACCAGGTCGTTGATGCCGGCGAATGCGCGGCTGGTGACCAGCGTGCCGCCGACATAGATCTCAAGTGTGCCGGCGTTGTTGACGACGCGCACCGTGTCCGCGCCACCGTCAGCCGGGAACTCGAAGATCGCCGTCGCATCGTCGTCGTCGTTGATCGTGACTTCGTGGGTGTCCGCCGCGGTGACCTGACCACCGGTATTGTCGGTGTTGATCGCGACAGCCAGATCAATGTCTTCCGCGTCGTCATCCACGATGTCTTCGCGGATGGCGAGCGTGACGGAATCCGTCGCCGTCGACACACCGTTGAACGGGCTGAACGTCAGCGTCGTCGGACTGGTGAACGTGAAGTCGTCGTTGGCGACCATGCCATTGTCCGCAGCGCCGGTTCCGGCGTCTGTGACGTCGACGGAAACGGAGCGGTCCAGACCGTCGTCCCCAACGGAACCCACAGCGCTGATTGTCAGCGTGACGCCGACGACGTGATCGACGTCTTCTTCGTCAACGTTGCTGGTCGCCATGTCGAACGAAACGGAGGCCGTATCGTCGTCCAGAATGTCTGAAGAACCGGTCAGCGTGCCGGTCAGAGTCGTGTTTGTTCCGCCAGCGTTGAGGTTGCCGAGAGCCAGATTGACCGACTCGTCGCCTTCCACGCGACGATCATTAACCGGATTCAGCGAAGCTGTCTCAGTCGCACCACTCACCGCACCCGAGTCGAACGTGACTGTCTGTGTGCCCGGCGTGGCGTAATCTGTCGTATCGACAGCGCCTCCGCCGCCAGCATCTGTCACATCAGCCGTAATCGAGATGCCCGTATCCAGCGAACCGCCGCTGGAGATCGTCAGCGTGACGGTCGCGACGGTTTGAACTCCGCCACCTTCGTTGACGTCCGAGTAAGAAACGGTGACATCGGCGGTTTCATTGTCCGTGACATCGACCTGGTAGGTGCCGCTGCCGCCAGCAATCGTGACGTCAGCGCCGCCCGTGACGAGCGAAGGCGCATCGAGTGTCTGCCCGGCATATGATTCCGTCGTGGTTTCGAGCAGCGTGTCATTGACGGCCGTCAGCACGATGTTCTGCACCTGCGGGTCACCGTTTGTGGTGGCCGCAAAGCTGGCATCGGCGTCACTGAATTCGGAGTTCGTCGTCAGGCCAACAGAAACGGTCACGTCGATGCCGGCTGTTCCTGTTCCGTCCGTCGTCAGGTCGAGTGTAACCGGGACATTGGCCGTGGCACCGCCTTCGGTGACACCCACAGTCGCGGTACCGATCGAGACCGTCGCCGATTCGTTGTCCACGACGTCGACCTGACGCGAGTTCCCGACGTCTGCCGAAACGTCCGCTCCACCATTCCCCGTGACGGAGACCGTCTGTCCAGCGAAGGACTCAGTGGTGGCTTCGAGGCGATTGTCGTTCACCGCCGAGATCGTGATTGTGCCACCAGTGCTGGTGTAGTTACCCGGCGCGAATGACGCGTCAGCGGTCGTCATGAAGTCGGAGTTGCCGCCCAGTCCCGCCGTGACCGTGACGTCAGAACCAACCGTCCCCGTACCGCTGCCGGTGATCGTGAGCCTGACTGAAACGTTCGCAGTCGGCGTCCCGCCAGCGGCTTCCGTCAGTGTATCCGTCCCGGATGAATCGAGTGAAACTGTGGCGGATTCGTTGTCGTCAATGGTGACCGTGAAGGTGTCGTTGCCGAGCGAGATAACGTCCGACCCGCCCAGGCCATTCTGCTGCAGGTTCGAAAGCACATATGTGAAGAGTTCGTCGCCTTCCAGACGGGTGTCGTTCGTCAGCGTCAGCACGCCATTAGCGGTGACGTCGCCCATATCGAGGTCTGTCCCTGCCGAAAACAGGAAATTCGAGCTGTCATCAGTGAAGTCGGTGCCGCCACCGGTTGCTGTTCCCGCGGTTGTGTCAGCGTCGACGGTGACGTTGTTGTCCAGAATTCCCGAACCAGAGAGCGTAACTGTATAGCCAACTGTTCCAGCGTCTTCAGCTGGATTCGCAGCCATCGTGATCGAGATCGTCCCCGTGGCGGCCAGCAGTGCTCGTTGTTCGAGGGATTCCGTGGGACTGTTCAGTGCAGCGCGGCGATACCAGCCTGCCGTGTGTTGCGCGCGTCCCTTACGACGACGGGAAGAGGTGCGAGTGCGCTGAGCCAGATTCTGAAGCCAGTTTTGCCATTTCATCTTTTACAACTCCCTGCAGGTAGAGGTGATCGACGATCGGTTTGACGGTGGTTGCGCAACGGTTGCGCGGGGAATGAACAACGAGGGGACGATGGCGGCCAACCATCGGACGAGGCGCGCAGTCCGGGCGCCACCCGGAGCGGGAATCGACGGTGTCGAGCAATCAATCTCAGTCCGTGATCTCGACAAGCGAGGCGATCCTCAGTTTTCAGCGCTGACAACTCGCAGAAGGTCCCACCTTCTGGAGTGCTGCGGGCTGTGAGGCATCCATACCACACAGTACCCGGCGAACACCTGACATCTGTCAGCCGATGACACAGGCCTTCGCAAGTTGCGGCTCTTGCCGCGCTACCGGAAACCTCCCCGTTTGGCCCAGAGACCCCAGCAACTTTACGGGGAATATCCGAATTGACACGAAAGCGTCAAGACCGGAATGGAACGGGTTTTCCGGTCTCCGACAATTTTTTCGGATTTTCCGCTTGCGTAATCTATCGGGATTCTACCGCCAGGTGATCCTTCCAAATCTGCCATTTTGCGCAAGAAACACTGGCAGAACGGACTTCGAGCGGGCCAATCAGTCGTTTGCCTCGGCCTCGTTTGCGGTCGCTTTCGAGTCTTCCGGCTCCGGCTGCCAGGCGACGTCCGGCAGCGCTTCGTCGGGCAGTGCATAGCTGTTTCCGAGCAGCTCGCTGTCCATCTCCAGAAGCTCCGGGAAGCGGTGTGGCAGAACCTGAACAGCGAACATCTCCTGAACAGCTTCCTGAAATCGCACGTAGCCGACCTCGCGACCGCTCCGCAGATCAACCAGCGACACGCCACAGATGCGTTCCTTGAGCCGTTCCGTGATGGGAATCCCGCTGAAAATCGCACTGTCCCGCACCTGGGACACACCGATCAGAGCGTACGGCCCGACAAAATCGAGCCCGCGAGTGAAGCCGCCGACTCGAGCCACTGCTTCGTATTTTCCCGTCGCCGGATCGACGGTTCCGATGCTCCCGTCGCCGGATTCCAGCAGCCACAGGCGACCGTCGTACCAGCGGGGCGAGTGCGGCATCGACAGGCCCTGCACGACGGTCTCGCCGGAGTCCACATCGATCAGCACACCTCCATTCGCCTTGTTTTTCCGCCAGCCGGAGGCGTCATCAGAGCTGCCCAGCGCCGTCACGTAGCGCGGTCGACCGTCGATAAGGCACATCCCGTTCAGATGGCAACGGTCCTGTGGGGAGAGGCCGGAGATGAACGGTGGGCGCCAGCGAGGGACGAAACTGTGTTCCTGGTTCAGCGTGCAGAGACATGAAAACCGAGTGTTCACGAACCAGAGTTCGTCTCCGGCCCACGCCATTTCGTGGATGTCGACATCGCCGGTCACATGCACCCGCCGCGGGAGATAACACGCGTCGTGCCTGACCGGGCCTTCCAGCTTCGACGCGACATCGGCCATGTTGGCGAACTGGACGACCTCGCGGGCTCCCCCAACAGCCATCGTGCCGGGCCTTGTGGCCAGCCCCATTGGCCGCGACGCGCGTCGGAAGTGCGTGTTCAGACCGTTCCCGTCGAACCGCAACACGACGACGAACCCGGCCTGATAAGTGGTCGCGACGACTGACCGCCCGGTTTCCCGCAGAAACTCGGCAAACGAATCAGTGTGGATGCTCCGCAGATGCGGGGCGTTCGAACCTGCTGCGTCGCCATCGGGCAGATCGGTTGTCAGCGCGTCGATGTTCTTCGCGTCGGCGTTCTTCGCATCCATGTCACTGTCCATCCATTGATGTCGGGACTCGACCGCGCCGCCGCTGGCCAGGCGGCTCTGAAGGGACGCGGAGATGCGGGTTTTGTGACGGTGAGCGCCATCTCCGGCAAGTGACTGCGCCGCAGCATCGCGCCGCGTGACGGCCATCGCTGGAAATTCATCCGACCGGAAACTGCCGCTGCCGGGTGTCAGACGGGCCTGCCTCCGACACGAGACTGCGGACCCTTGCGGCAATTGCGAGCGTGCAAGAGGCACAGCGTGGCAGGTTGGGCAATCTCAAGAGGCACTTCCGGTTACGCAAACGGCCCGATTGCGAAGGGCACTCCGGTTATCCGGAAGGTACGACTCCAACCGCTCGGACCGGCCCCGATCCGTTCGCAAAGTGCTAATTCTTCCGACGATGCCGGATGCTTTCTGACGATTCTTCCACCGATCGCGGTTCGGCGGCCCGCATCGGCTGGACCGCTCGAAACGCCTGGCCCGGCTGAAACGGAAACGCCGCGTGCCTGCCAAGGTCGGACAATCTGCTGGACTCGCTTCCAGCGAACCACTGCTTCCATCAGCAAGGAAGGATCCCGAGATGAAACGCTTGTTCGCGCTGTGTACGGCGGCCGCTCTTTCAGTGAGCGGTGTCACGTACGCCCAGGATTACTCGCCGGAGATCGTGCAGACCGGCTGGACCGATGCCATTCCGAAACCGGACATGTCATCGCTGACCATGCCGAAGATGCCGCGCGTCGCGATGCCCGACATCTCGATGCCGGAACTGCACATGCCGTCGTTTCAACAGACGAGCCACACGTCGTGGGTCAGCAAGGTCAAGGATGCCTGCGGCAACGCCTGTGGTGCCTGCGGCAGTGCCGCGAAAGCCGCGTGCGGAGCCTGCTGCCCGCAGGATGAATGCTGCGAGCCGCCGGAAATCTGGGAACACCAGCACCGTATCTTCGGTGAGTTCCTCTACCTCTCCCCGCGGGGCGTCGACACGGCCTACTCGACGGCGTCGATGGGCACGTACGCGAATCCGAATCCGGTTGCTCCGTCGGAGGTTGCCGATCCCGATTACTCGGCCGGCTTCAAGGTGGGCGGAGCCTACGCTCTGGACTGCCTGAGCAGCATCGTCGGTACTTACTGGTGGTATTCGTCGGACACCAACGGTGCCGACTCGCTGCCTGGCGGCAATCAGACATTCCACCGTCCGGAGACGCTGCGGGTTGAGCCGAACGTTCAGTTCGGAACCGTCCTCGACACGTCTTCCCGTTACGACATCGACTTCCAGATGGCCGATCTCGAACATCGCAAGGTTCTGTGCGGCGACGAGTGCCACGTCATCAACCGAGTCATCGGTGTCCGCTACGCCAATCTCGAACAGGACTTCCGGGCTCTGTACGGGGTCAATGACACAATCACCGTTGACTCGGAAATCGACTTCGCCGGTGTCGGCCCGCGATTCGGTCTGACCGGCGAATGGCTCAACAGCTGCGGCTTCTACACGTACGGCGAAGGTTTCGTGAACGTTCTCGCCGGACGCTTCACCGCAGACTACAACCAGATGACGAACCAGGTGATTCAGGAAGCCCGGGCCGGCATCACGGACGACCGCTTCGTGACGCAGCTCGAACTCGAACTGGGTGTTGGCTGGCGAAGCCGCTGCGGCAACATCCACCTGCGAGCCGGCTACTACATGAACCACTGGTTCAACGCGATCACCACGCCCGGCTTCATCGACGGAGTTCAGGCCAACCGGATCGACGATCTGGACGATACGCTGAGCTTTGACGGTCTGTCCGCACGGGCGGAAGTGCGGTTCTGAAAGTCAATCACTGCTCACTGATGGAAGCAGGAAGGGCGGCAGTTTTCAGACTGCCGCCCTTCTTTTCGCGCGCTGCAGGCCACGCAGCTCGTGTCCCGTTCGTTTCACCGCAATCCGCAGGCGTACGCGTTTCCTGCTCTTTCGCTGACGATCGAACAGGAGTGCACTCAGATTTGATTGTGAAACCGAAGAACATCGTCGCGACCGTCGCCAGATGGTGGGGCAGTCCACCGTCTGGCGACGGTCGCTACGCCAGGTACCGAAATCGCTGAGGGCACCCATCGAGCAGCGCGCACACCTGCGGCTTGCGGTCAAACGATGGCCTCAATATAGAGTCGCGCAGTACGCTGCTGCGGCAACCGCTATCCGGACCTTTCAGCCCGCTCCAGGACCCGACATGACCACTCGCGTTTACAACTTTTCCGCCGGCCCCGCCGTCATGCCCGTCGAAGTGCTTGAAGAGGCGCGAGAGAACCTGCTTTCGCTGGGTGATACCGGAATCGGCATTCTTGAGCACTCACACCGCGGCAAGGCCTTCACCGCCGTGCGGGATGAGACCGAAGCCCTGATTCGCGAGCTGGCCGCGATTCCGGATGACTATGACGTGCTGTTCCTGCAGGGCGGAGCGTCGCTGCAGTTCGGCATGATTCCGATGAACTTTCTGGCGGACGGCCAGACAGCGGACTACCTGGTCACGGGAGCGTGGTCGAGAAAGGCCGTGACCGAGGCGAATCTGTTCGGCAACGTCCACATCGCCAGCACAAGCGACGATCGCAACTTCTGCTACATCCCGAAGCAGGCGCAATTCTCGTCCTACCCGGCGTACATCCACTTCACGTCGAACAACACGATCTTCGGCACTCAATACCACTCCGAACCCGACGTCCCGGAAGACTCCGTGCTGATCTGCGACGCCAGCAGCGACATCTTCTGCCGCCCGATCGACGTTTCGAAATACGGCATGATCTACGCCGGGGCGCAGAAGAACCTCGGCCCCAGCGGCCTGACGCTGGTCATCATGCGGAAGGACCTCGTCGCTGCCGGCAATGAATCTCTGACCGCGATGCTGCAGTACCGGACGTTTGCCGAGAACCAGTCGCTGTACAACACGCCCCCGACGTTTGCGATTTATCTCGTCGGACGCGTCTGTGCCTGGCTGAAGGCTCAGGGCGGACTGACCGCCATCGAAAAAGCCAACCGAGAGAAAGCCGGCGCGCTGTACGACTATCTGGACTCCAGCGAACTGTTTCGTCCGACAGCCGATCACGACAGCCGCTCGCTGATGAACGTGACCTTCGTCACGGGCGACGCCGACCGCGACGCCGAATTCATCAAGCAGGCGACCGCCGCCGGCTTCCACAACCTGAAGGGACACCGCAGCGTCGGCGGCATGCGGGCGAGCATCTACAACGCCTTCCCGGCAGACGGAGTCGACGCTCTGGTCAACTTCATGCGGGACTTCGAGACGCAGGCATAACCGGCCCGACCTCGAAATCACTGTCAAGATCGAGGCGTGACCGTTTGACCCGAAGCCGCAGGCGGTGGCGTTGTCGAACAGGCTCGCGGGACACGTCTTCGCCTGCGGCTGCGGGTCAAACGCCAGCCCGTGTTGCGACCGACGAAGCCGACCGCCGGCGCGATCAGTCCCCGAGATTCTGCTTCAGGAACTCGACGATCAGCTGGCGACGCTCGCCGCGATAAAACTCGTCGCCGCCGTGCCCCGAACCTTCCAGAACGTGCAGCGTGATCGGCAGCCCCGCCTGCGTGTAGACCTCGACGATGCGCTGCGACTGGTCGAGCAGCACGGTTTTGTCGTTGTCGCCGTGAAACACGAGGAACGGCGGATCGTCCGGCGTGACGTGGAACGCCGCTGACGCCGCCTTCGCGAGTTCGACTTTTCTGTCCGCGCCGCCACCCAGCAGCCGGTACACAACCGAGCCCTCTTTGTTCGCGCGGTGCGGTTGCGTTTTCGATCGCAGGACGAAATCCGTCGCGCCGTAAAAGTCGACGACAGCGTCAACTCGTGAAGATTTATTGAGATTCCCGCCGACCGAGCCTTCCAGATCCTCGACGCCGCCTGACGTTCCCAGCAGCGCAGCGAGATGCCCTCCGGCACTGCTTCCCGCGACGGCAATGCGCTCGGTGCTGTAGCCGTATTTGTCGGCGTTCGCCCGCAGCCAGCGGACGGCGGCTTTGCAGTCGTGAATCTGCGCCGGGAAAATCGCCTTGTCCGTCAGGCGGTAGGAAATGCTGGCAACCGAGTATCCGTGCCCGGTCAACCACGTCACCGGGCAGCGCTCCTTACTGCCGCCGCGCCATCCGCCACCGTGAATCCAGACGACAAGTTGAGATTCTCCCTTCGCTGGCAGATACAGGTCGAGCTTCAGCCTGTGCCCACCGACGTTCGCGAACTCGATGTCTTTCTGAACGCGAGGCTCGTCGGCGCAGACTCCGCAGCAGACCGCGACGGTCATCGCCAAAGCCAGAAGGGCAGATAAAGACGGAGTCTGTCTTCGAGAGATCATGGCGGGATGTCCTTCCGAGCTTCGCGCTGCGATGTTTCTGATGCTCGAATGTTTCTGACGCGGCAGAGCGGTAGGATTCTGGCAGGAGTCGGCTGGACTTTACACCACACCACCACGGCTCCGAGAAACTCACCAACCACCTGGAGCCTCCGGCCATGACTGCTCGCTCTCGAATCTCACTGACAAGTCTGCTCTGCCTGGCACTGATCAGTGCTGCCAGGTCAAACGCCAGTGCTCAGGACCCGACGCACCGCGACGTTGCCTACGACGACGATCATCCCTCGCAATGCGTCGATGTGTATCTCGCGAAGTCGGACAAGCCGACTCCAGCGATGATCTTCATCCACGGCGGCGGCTGGCGAGCCGGCTCGAAGAAAAACGTCCCCGCCTGGCTGAAGCGCTTTGTCGCCGCCGGCGACCTGTCCGTCGTCTCGGTCGAGTACCGCTTTACGAACGTGAAAACGCACCCGGCTCAGGTCAACGACTGTCTGCGAGCGGTGCAGTTTGTCCGTCACAGCGCCGCGCAGTGGAACATCGATCCGAAACGACTGGGCGTGACCGGCGGTTCAGCGGGCGGGCACCTGTCAGCCTACGTCGCCGTGCATGACGACGTGGCGAAGCCGGATTCCGACGATGCTGTCGAGCGGCAGTCGTCGCGCGTCGCCTGTGCGGTCCCGTTCGCTGGCCCGACCGACTGGTCACTGCTGAGCACCATCGAGCATCGGCACCAGGCGTATCGGCAGCTGATCGGCTTCGAACCGGGGACGCCCGCTGAGAAACTCGCAGCCGATCTGAAGAAAGACGTCTCACCGATCACGTTCGCCAGCAAAGACGACCCGCCAATGATGCAGGTCCACGGCGACGCGGACAACATCGTGCCGATCGAACACGCCCGGAATCTGCACAGCAAACTGCAGAGCGTCGGCGCGACCTCGGAGCTGATCGTCATCCCCGGCGGGAATCACGGAGTCGCCGGCGCAGGAGATGCCGTCACAGAACGAGCAACGGCCTTCGTTCGCAAGTACCTGCTGACGCCGTAGGCAGGCTGCCCCGTGTTGCACGCTGGCCAGACGACCCTGCGAGCTGGCGACTTTTCAGGCCCAACGGGTCGGCAGCAAGTCAGCCCTCGGACCGGCAGTCGTATCACCATCCCGCCCCGCTGGGCAACGCTGTTAAGGATTTCAGGCGGCGGCATTCTGGTCGTGTTTTCTGAGTTGGGAGATCTGGTCGGAAGTGAGCGGAGCGACAACCGGGTCGCAATTCGATGTTGGCGCCGGGCGGCCTGCGCGGCAACTGCTGGATCGGCAACTTAATCCCAACACATGATCGATTCGCCAACTGCCCAGCGGGTCACTGTCCCGTGCGAGGCGACGAAAGAACCCGACATCGAAAAACAGAACGGCCTGCGGGATCGGTGCTTCCCGTAGGCCGTTTTCAATTCGCGTCTGGTATCGCAGTTCGGCGAGCGACGATCAGTTTTCGGCGTACGCTCCGGCGGCCTGAATGTCCCACTCGCCGTCGCACAGGTCAGCCTCGTCGCTGAAGCGGGAGCCCGATGTTCCGGACTTGTGGCAGGATCGCAGGCCCGAAGTCCGGAAGCTTTGATTCATCGAACCGAAAGCCGATGCAACGTCTTCGAGTTCGTTGTTAATCGAGTAGGAAACTTCGGTCAGGCCGACAACCAGGCCGAGAACGGCGATCGTCGTGATCAGAACGAGTTCCGCGGAAACAACAAAGCCGTTTTCGTCATTGAGCAGCTGGGTGAAAATGGTCGTCATGGTCAGGTTCCTCTCTCGTGTTTGCTGGCAGGCAGGTTTGACTGAAGTCGTCTGATCGGCCGTCGTTCTCTCTGGCGTCGACCGTTCGTTTGATGGTTCGCTGTAAAGCAGTGGGGGTGCCAATCGAGGTTGGCGCGCCAAAGATTCTTGACAGTGCCTCGGCACGCGAGCCGCAACGTGTTGAACAGCCTGACGTTACACATCTCAAAGCGATTTCAGATTGCGAAGTGTGGCGTCAGGAAGTCGCCTGCCAGCCGCTGGCGGTGAGGCGTTGCGACAACATGATGCCGGCAACACACTGCGTTGCCGCAACATCGCGGTGCCACTCGAACGGGTTGGAATGATGAATCGGACCTGTGCCGTCCGCCGGGTCTGACAGGAGAGAGACGGGTGATCGACCGCTCGCGACTGGGAATCGTTTCGAACTGCTGGCAGATGCAGCTCGCCGAGAGCGTGCCGCTCGAAGAACTCATCGCGCGGGCGACTCAGGATTTCGGTTTTCGGCAGATCGAACTGCGACAGGGCTCGCTGGGAACGTTCGAGAACTCAGATCGAACGCCGAACTCCGAAATGCTCGCCAACCTCGCGGCCCGATTTCCTGAAGTCAGCTTTGACCTCGCCGTCGAGCTGCCGGTCTTCGCTGAGCCCGTCGACTGTGATGATTCGAGACGGCGCTGCTACCTCGAAGCCGCGTCGGCACTTTCCGGTCACCTGCGAATCGTTGACCTGACGCCCTGCTCGCGGGTCGAACCATCCGGCGACTGGCTCACAATGACGGTCGCGAATCTGGAGTCGCTCGCGAACGACCTGCCAGACGGGCTCGTTTCGATCGAACACTCCCTGCAACCGTGGCCACTGTTCTGGCCAGCGTTCGAGCGTGCGTGGTCGGGCAATCGAGAGACTCTGAGGCTGTGCTTTGATCCGGCCAATCTCTGGCTGACCGGTGATGGCGGGCGCGCGGCAGAGATCTCGCAGTCAATCCCGGTCGAATCGCTGAGCATGGTTCATCTCAAGCAACGTCGCGAAAATTCGACACGGCCATCGTTCGCTGATGGCGATGTCGACTGGCAGTCCCTGCTGCGAATCTTCGTCGATCGAGACTATGCCGGACCGTTTCTGTTCGAGATCGCGCCGAGCGAAACCGTCTGGGAAGAACTCGATGATGGACTTCGATATCTCGATGCGCTGCTCAACGAAGCTGAGTAGCCACATGCACTGGCGCCGCGTGTCCTGACGCTGATCGCCGACCTGACATGAGCAGCGGACAGCTATGCCAGATCCCCAAGCGGTGAAATGGCGCGGCGGACCGTCAGGCGCATCTTTTCGACCGGAGCGTCCTGACCGGTAAACATCTTGAACTGGCGAGCCGCCTGGCGGACGAACATCTCAATGCCCGACACATGCCGGACGCCGCGTTCCTTAGCGTGCCGCAGCAGCAGTGTCGTTTCCGGGTTGTAGACCGTGTCGAAAACCAGCATTCGCTGGTGCATCCAGTGCGCTTCGTACGGCGAGGCATCGACGTTGGGATGCATGCCGACCGGCGTACAGTTGACCAGAATGTCGGGCTCACCGGCACCTCGGTTTTCCCAGCTGACATGCTGACAGCCAATTCCGTCAGCCAGAGCGATTGCCCGTTTGTGTGTGCGGCTGCAGATTGTCACAAGAGCCCCGGCTCGAACCAGAGCCGTACCGACCGCGCGAGCCGCTCCGCCGGCGCCGAGCAGCAGCACTTTGCGGCCCATCAGATCGGCATCGGTCGCGGGCTTCTCCGGCGTCGACAGTCCTTTGAGGATCGACTCCAGAGCTGCCGGGGCGTCCGTGTTTGCGGCCTGCCACTCCTGAACTTCATTTCGAGTCAGCGTGTTGGAAGCTCCAATCGCCCGGACGTCGTCGTCGCAATGGTCGGCAAACTTTGCAGCGGCTTCCTTGTGCGGAATGGTGACGGAGTAGCCGTCGATCCCCAGCGGGTCGAAAGCCTGCAGCGACTCAGCCAGCGTGCCTTCCGGGATCCGAAACGGAACGTAAACCGCATCGATTCCTGCGGCGCGAAATGCGAAGTTGTGAATCAGCGGGCTAAGGCTGTGCGCGATCGGGTCGCCAACGACGCCGAACACGCGGGTGTTCTCATTGACGGCGTCGTAGTTGTAAATGTCCCGCATCTGCTGAAAGGACAGCTGACCGGGCGCCAGTTCGCGCGACTCGCTGAACGTGGCGTACGTCAGCGGAGACCCGAACTTGCCGCAGAGCACTCGGCTGGGCATTCCGATTTCGCCCATGCAGAACCCGGCGGTCGGGATCGTTGAGTCCTTGACCAGCCGCAGCATTCTGGCCATGTCCGCTGGCGAGTTCGCCATCGTGACAATCTTGATGATGTCCGGGTCGAGCTTTGCCATCCGCTGATGGATTGCCGCCAGGTCGTCGGGCGTGCCGTCGAAGTTGTGATAGCTGACGATTCGCTTTGTGTTCCCGTAACGGGGAATCGACCTCGCGATGTCCTCTTCCAGATCGACGTACTCGACGCCGGCCACAATGGCCGAACGCAGCAGCGTCTGACGCTGCTCTTCCGTGCCTCGCCAGCGGCCGCGGTCTTCCTGCCGCCGACAGGTGATGACGACCGGCGTCGGTCGGTTTTCAATCAGTCGCGCGAGATCGGGAACGCTGGACAGCCAGTCGAGCCGCAGCTCAACCAGTTCGGCTCCCTTTTCCGCCAGTGCCTGGTGCTCACGAACGACCATCTTCCAGCGGCTGCGACCGATGCTGACACAAATCATGATGAGAATCTCTGAGCGCCGCGCTTCCGGTCGGCGCACGGCAGGCAAGGTTTCCACAAGGCAACGGCTGCTCATCAGCAGCGCGGACTGCGGATTCTGAAGTACGGGCAGGCCGGCATCCAGTCAGCAGTCGGCCAACGAAAACAGCCTCCGGCGAATTACTCGCTCAGAGGCTGTCCAGAGGATCTGCCGGGCTCTTCACAACATTCGGTGCGGCGGGTACTCAGCTGCCGACCGTTCATCGCGATCTCAGAGCATCAGTTTGTCGAGAATCGACTGAGGCACGACAAAGCTCTCGTCAATTTCATCGGTCGAGGCCAGCAGGTTGGCTCCAGCTCCGCCCGCGACCACGTCGACTCCGCTGTTACCAATGACGGTGTCATCGCCGTCTTCGCCAAGCAGCGTGTCCGCACCGCCGCCACCGAGGATGGTGTCGTTTCCATCGCCCCCAAGAACCCAGTCCCGCCCGGATTCACCAACGATGAAATCATCTCCGTCGTTGCCGGCGATCGTGTCCCAGCCGGAACCGCCGCGAACATCGTCGTTCCCCTCGCCAGCGATAATCACGTCGGCGTGGCCGTTGCCGCGAATCGTGTCGGCCCCGTCACCGCCCAGCAGCGAATCGTTCGCGGAGTTGCCTTTGATGATGTCATTGCCGGTTCCGCCGAGCAGCGTGTCGCGGTTCGAGCCGCCGAACATCCGGTCGTCGCCGTTGCCACCGTCCCCGTAATCGTGACCGGGACCACCGACAATCAGGTCGTTCTCGCCGCCGCCAAACAGTCGGTCGGCACCTCCCTCTCCGAAGATCGCGTCGTCACCGAAACCGCCTTCGATCGTGTCCTTGCCATTGCCTCCGAGAATCACGTCGGCACCATCGCCGCCCAGAATCCGGTCCGAGCCGCCTTCGCCACGCAGCTCATCGTTGCCGGCTCCGCCCTGGATGAAGTCGTCGCCGCCCGATCCGGACAGTGTGTCTTCCCCGGCGCCGCCGTCGATCGAATCCCGTGAGAACGAGCCGCTGATGAAGTCATTGCCGTCGCCGCCGCTCATCAGAATCAGGACGCCGCTGATGGTCGAACCGGACGCCGAGATCACATCGTTTCCATCCTCGCCGTTCAGATACAGCACCGTGATGCCATTCCCGGCCAGCGAATTGACGGTGATGCTGTCGTCGCCAAGCCCGGCGTTGAGATCAACTCGCGGCATTGAACTGTCGACAGTCAGCGTCGCCGTACCGTTGGTGATCGCGATGTTGCTGCCGGACGGATCGACGACGTACGTGTCCGCGCCGTCCGTGCCGAGCACGCTGACGGTGTCAAAACCCGACGTGCTGGCGACGGTGTCGCTGCCGTCGCCCGCACCGTTCCAGATCAGCACATCGGAATCAGCGCCGCCGTCTGAGGTATCGCTGCCGCCCTGCCCGACCAGCTGGTCGTCGCCGGCGCCGCCGAGCAGCACATCGTCATCGGCACCGCCGAGCAGCGTGTCATCGCCGATGCCTCCATCGAGATGATCCGCCCCGGTGTCGCCGTCGAGGATGTCATCGCTCGCTCCGCCGAGCAGTGTGTCGTTGCCCGTCCCGCCGCGAAGCGTGTCTGGTTCGTTGCCCGGAGATTCGGTCAGCAACGGATTGATGGGAGCCGTGTTCGATCCCGGATTCGTCGCGCCAGTCGGAGTCGGGTCGTCGTCGCGAATCCGACCTTCGGCTCGATTGTCAAGAATCGTGGCATTGGTGGCTGCCGAGAGATTGACGAAGAACGCCTCGCCATCGAACTCGTCAACCGTGTCAGCCACCACCTGGACCTGAATCGTCTGTGCGGTGTCACCCGCGTTGAAAGTCAGCGTGCCCGAAGTCGTGACGAAATCAACCCCCGCCGTCGCTGATCCACCGGTGGTCGCATAACTGACCGTGACCGGTGCGATGATCAGCCCTGTCAGCCGGACCGTAAACGACGCGACGCGGAACCCTGAATTCCCCTCGAAGACTTCCGTGCTTTCAATCGTCAACTGAGCTGTTCGCGAGTCGAGAACGTCGTCCCCGTCGCCGCCATCCAGAATGTCGGTTCCCGTTCCGCCCAGCAGAACATCGTTGCCGCCGTTGCCGTTGAGACTGTCGTCGCCAGCGTCGCCTGCCACGAGGTCATGGCCGCCGCCACCAAACACGACATCGTGACCCGTTCCGGCAATGATCCGATCGTTGCCCAGAGCCCCGTTTAGAAAGTCGTTGCCATCGCCGCCGTCAATCGTGTCGTCGTCGTTGCCGCCATCGACAAAGTCGTCACCGGATCCGGCGATCAGGCTGTCCATGCCGATATCCCCGAGAATCGAATCGTTCCCGGAGCTGCCATCGACGGTGTCGTTGCCGCTTCCGGCATTCACCGTGTCGTTGCCGATGCCGCCGTTTACGGAGTCATCCCCGGATCCCGAGCTGATGTTGTCGTCGCCGTTCTCACCGAGAATCGTGTCGCTGCTGCCATCGCCCGTCAGCGAGTCGGCATCGTTCCCGCCCATGATCAGGTCAGAGCCGTTTCCGCCGTTGATCGTGTCGAGCCCAGTGCCGCCCGACAGCGTGTCGTTCCCGTCGCCACCGATGATCGAGTCATTGCCTGCCTGGCCGTTGACCGAATCGGCTCCGTTGCCGGCATTGATCGTGTCCGCCGCGCTGCTGCCGATGACAGTGTCGGTTCCGTCGCCAGCGTCGATCAGACTGGCCACGTTGGAAGCCGTCTGAATGTTGTCGTCACCGTCACCGCCGGTGATGTCGACAGTGCTCAGCGAAGTGAACGTCGACGATGTGACCAGCGAGAGGTTGATGTCGTTATTGCCATCTCCGCCGAGCACGATAATCGTGTTGACCGACGACGCCGACAGGGTTCCGAGATTCTCGTCGTCCATGAACGCGCCGCCCTCGCTGAACTCGACGCGAACATTGACGCCCGAGCGGCTGACACGAACGTCCTCGTCATTGGGCAGGGTGATCGTCAGCGTTCCCGCGTTGAAAATCGACGTGCCCGTCAGCAGAACACGCGGCTCCAGAGCCTGAGTCGTTTCCCAGGCGGATTCGCGAGTTCGAAGTGTCTGGCGCGAAGCCGGCCGGCGAGTCACAGCCTGTCGACGGAACAGAGAACGCAGCCACGGCGAGATACGCATAATTTCGATCCAGTCATTTGAGTTCGACGCACGTCCGCTCCCCCATCGGGACAGGACAGTGCTTCTGTAATCAGCCAGCGGTCTGCTCAATGGTCAGCCACCGAAACGGAGCACCCGCACAGATCCGGCCAACTCTAGCTCGACAGATTTGGCAGGCAGGGGCCGGAGAGTCAGGAAGTGACGAATCAAGGCGGTCTCGAGTTCCCGAAAACGGTGCCCTCCGAATCGCCGGAGAGCCCGTCAGATCCGGATATAGACACCTTTTCGATACATCCAGTAGCACGCGTACCACATGACGAAGAGCTTCAGAGATGCGTCCAGCAGCGGGGCGTAGGCAAATGCGTCGGCCCGCAACCAGTATCCCAGATCGGTACCCGCCATCGTGTCGAGTGTGTTCAGAGAGAAACGGATCGCATGACCGATCCAGCCTTTGAACAGCTGAGCGATGCAGTAAATCGCGATCGAGTTCAGACCGACGACGGCCAGCGGGAACACCAGCCGGCGGCAGCCCCGCATCTCCACCAGCCAGTAGAAAAAGCCGAGCATCCAGAAGGTCCAGCCGGATGAGAACACCGCCCACGTTGGACTCCAGATCCGTTTGACCGCCGGACAAGCCGACCACGAGTACTCCCACAAGGTCTGCTGCAGGTCGGTGGGCAGCCATTGCGTCGGCCAGATTGTCGTGTCGGCCCCCATGGCGACGACAAAACAGGCCAGCCCTGCCCCGAGCAACCAGCGAACGCGCTGCCGGTCATCCCGCTCGCTCGACAGAACCCGCCCCGCCATCAGGCCGAGAATCATGGTCGCCAGCGACGGAATGAAATTGAGCGTCTGGTAACCGCCGCGATTCGCCCAGAAACCTCGTCCCTGCCACGGCTCCTCGACCCGCGGAAACTGGTTCAGCAGCCAGCGGTCAAATTCCGCCGCCGCGTTCGTGTGTTTGTTCCAGGCAGCCGCCCACCCCTGAAACTGTGACGTTTCCGCGTCAGCAGGCCGCAGGTTCGCCGCCAGATATTCAGCCGTCAGAGCCGCCTCGCGCTCGTCTTTGGCTTCAATCGCGAGCGACGCGGCACCGGGGATCCGGTCGACAACGCTCAACGCCTGGCCATCCTCGGTCGGCTCGAACGCGAACCAGGCACCGTAGCCAATCAGAATCGCCGTCGCACAAGCCAGCAGCGACTTCAGGCCACAGTTTCGCAACAGATACAGAAACAGGTACCCAAGCCCGATCTGCGTCAGCACGTTGACGAATGTGAAATGAAAAACCGAGTGACTGCCCATTCGCGTCGACAGCAGCACCCCCAGCATGATCAGGACAAACGCCCGCCAGACCGCGTGCAGGAACGTGCGGATCGGTCGCTCGCCGCTGGCTCGCCGCCGCGATGCCGACAACGGCAGCGACACTCCAACCAGGAACATGAAACTCGGCTGGATCAGATCCCAGAACGAGCATCCGGTCCAGGCGACGTGTGACGACTGATAGCTCAAGGTCTGCCACAGAAATTGCCATGCGGATTCGCCGGCGGTGCCGTCAAGCTGTCCGACCACGGCAGGATTCGTTCCGACCTGACTGAGCGCCAGGCCGCCAGACGCCATCGCCAGCATCACGAAGCCTCGATAGGCATCAATCGACATCAGACGCTGCGGCTGGTTGGGGTCCATGAGCACACTCTCGGAACGGAACAACCTCGGGACGACGCGAAAACCGGCAGGTTCTGCGCAGGAAACTGTGAGAATGCCGGGCGTGTCGAGCCCTGGCAATCAGGAATTCCGCCCGCTGGCGGACGAGCGACAGAGACTCTGCCAACCGGATCGACGAAGCGAATTTGTCCGGTTTTCAGACCGCCTGGCAGCCTCGCGATGTGCCGAATCCTCGTCTCGACACGATTTCCGGGCCGGACGTATAGTCCGGCCCCTTCCGGCGGCATGGCCCGATTGCCAGTTCTCGATCCGCCCAGATTCTGCCCGCTGCGGGCTCAACCACGGACGGTTGTTCCAATGCGAAACCCCATCCATCGGCTGCTTCTCGCGGCAGCGTTCCTGCTCGTCCCCATCGGCTGCCAGTCTCCGTTGCGGCCCAGCCAAACCGCCGACCTGAAGCCGCGAAAGTCGCTGCTGGGCGAGCGGTTCGACGAGAATGCGGCTCGGGAGAAATCCCGCGCCCGGCAACTCCGCACCGAAAACTCCGAGATGGTGGCCTCAGCCGGCTCGACGCAGCCTCCCGCCGAGACCGCGTCCCAATCCGCCATCGAGCAGGCAGGCTTCCGCCGCGATGCACAGGCTGGCCAGCCCGCATCTTCTCAGCCGGCGACACGTTCTGAACAATCGCAACTCCCCGAAGCCGTCGCGCAGCACATCCGTGAGGGCAGCCAGGCGATGGCTCGACAGGACTGGGCCAACGCGACAACTCATTACGAAGCCATCCTCAGCACGGACCCGCGCAACCCGCTCGCCCATCAGATGCTCGGTCGCATTGGCGACCAGACACAGCGATTCGAAAGTGCCGAGTACCACTATCTGCGAGCACTCAGCGAACGTCCGCAGGATCCCAATCTGCTGTCCGACCTCGGCTATTCGTATCTGCAGCAGGGCCGGCTTCCCGATGCCAAGCGCTTCCTGCTGAAGTCACTGTCGATCGACGCCAATCATCAGATGGCGAAGGCGAACCTCGCGGCCGTCGAAGCGTACTCAGGCAACGTCGACGCGGCGCTCGCTCTGCTGAAGCAGATCAGCTCCGAACAGGAAGCTCATCAGACGCTGCACGAACTGCTCAACCGACCGGCCCCGGCTCAGAAACGCGACCAGCAACTGCTCAGCCAGCAGGGCGAGAACCTTTCTATCGGCGAACAAATGCGGATTGCCCGCGACTCGGGGCGAGCTGAACGCTCCCGCCGGGAAGCTCTGGAAGCTCTCGAAATGCGGCAACGAGTTCGCCAGGCGATGGCTGTCGGCGGCCCGCTCAACAAGATGGGACAGGGACTGGCCGACGAGGAAATCGGCGACATCATCGCCCAGCTTCAGAACGAAGACCGTCAGACCGGACCACCTCAGCAGCCGCAGTATCCGCCACAACAGCCTGCCGCCGGTCCGCAGCAGTCAGTACCGCAGCCGTACGCGAATCCGCAGCAGTTTGCGAACCAGCAACAGTTCGGAGCCGGCTCGCAATACGCCGCCGGCCCGCAATCTCCCGCCGCACAACATTTCGGCGGTCCCGCTCAGACCGAGCCCTCGTACGGCATGCCACAGTTCGGGGCTCCGCCACAGCAGCCGGATCTCTACGGCACGCAGTCTCAGAACCAGTCTCCGCTGCCCGGACAGAACCCGATTGCCCCGTACATGCAGCCACAGGCTCCGCAGTTCGGCGCCGCAGCCTCTGGACCGCAGAACTATGGCGTTCCGGGACCACAGCAGGCTCCCATGCACAGCAGACAGCAGCCAGGGCAGTATCCGCCAGCGGGAAATCAACAGGCCAACAATTATCAGGCCAACAATTACCAGCCCAGTAATCAACAGCCGGGGGATTCTTCCCAGTGGAACGGCGCGCCTCCGGGCTTCAACCCGATGCAGAACTTCAACCCGTCCCGCTCCGAGCTTCTTCCCGAAACGCAGCCCCAACAGCAGCCGCTCTGGCGGGCTGATCCGGAGAGCTACCAGAACTTCAGCGGACCGCCGGCACCTCAAGGCCAGCAGCAACAGGTCGCGCCCTACGGTTCCGCACCGGCCAACCCCAACTCCTACCAGAGCTTCCCGAACGGACAGCAGCAGTCAGCACCGCCCGGCCAGTTTCCGACGCCGCCCCCATCGCAGCCCGCCACCGGCTACGACAGCAACGGCCAGTACCACGGAGGCAGCCAGTACGGCGGCGGCAATAGCGGCTTCGACTCGGGGTACGTTCCGCCATCCAGTCCCGGCGTCTGGAGTCCGCAGGGGGCACGCAGTTCCTACGAAACACAGACCGGCGCCATCCAGCAGCTCGGCTATCAGACGCCAGCGGCTTCTCCCGGCCCCGCAGCAAATCGCCAGACACAGCAGAATTCGATGCGGCAGGCGATGCGTCTGGGCATGGCCGCTGGCCCCGGCAGCCTGATTCAGATGGACGGCCAGACGCATCAGCCGTCACCGCAATCCCGATCAGCGTCCGGGACGCAACAGTTCGCTCCTGCCGCAGCACCGCAGAACGCCAACTCACCATCTTCCGCCGTCTGGAACTCCGGCTCGAACGGATCACGCATTCCCTCGCCCAACCAGAACCTCTGGCAGACAGGCCCCCGGCCATCGGAGCGTCAGAACGCGGCTCCCCCCGTCAACGCCAACTCGCAGCAGTGGCAGCAGCTGCCGTCCGCCCAGCAGCAGCCTCAATCATCCACCTGGAACCACCAGACCCAGCGACCCACGAGCCCGCTGCAGTCGCAAAACTGGTCTGAAGCCTCGTCACCGGGCAACGGCTGGCAATCAAACTCATTCGGCAACTCGCCAACACTCAACGACTCGTTCGCCCCAAGCTACATGCTGCACCCGGATCCGACACAGGCCGACACGCTGCCAACCATGATGACCAGCTCCAGCCAGGCAGGCGGCTCCACAACACAAAACACAGCCGCTCAGTCACATCCCGGAGCGACTCGAATTCCGTGGACCCATCGCTGAGGACCAGCCGAACACGCACTTCGAGTTGTCCGATTGCGGGATTCGACCTTTCGGCGTTTCAAGGCCCAACGGGCCGGCCATATATCAGCCCAGGGCCCAGCCCTGAGACCGGCAGCCGTATCATCATCCAGCCCCAGCGGGGCGGCCCGAGTCCGTCCGTACGCGATCATTGGGGCCGCCTCGTTGAGGCTGGAATTCCGGAATGGATTTCGTTTCCCAGGGCTGCGCCCTGGGCTTTCATAGAGACGGCCCTGCGGGCCTCAATCGCCGGACAGCCTGCATCCCGCCGCGACAAAACGAAATCGGGAAGTTATTCCGAACACGTTCCTAAGTGACCAGCCAGCCACGCACTTCAAGCGGCCTCACACCCAGCGGACGTCGCGTTCACCCAAGGTCACATTCCACTGCGTTTGCGAGCCGTCACGTTGACGCCGCTGCCGATGATCAGATTGTTCCGCCAGGCCCAGCGATAAACGCGGCCAGTCTTCTCCGGCGGCAGCACAGTGACCTCTTCAAAACCCGCCGCCTCGAACCACGCCGTCAGTTCTTCCGTTGAGTGGTGATGCTGAAACTCGGGCGCGTACCAGTCGAAGTTGTCGCAGACGCGATTCTCCCAGACGGGATGCGTACTGAAATTGACGACCTTGCTGAGCGTCTGCTTGAGCAGCGGAATTCCGCCCCAGAACGCCCCGAATCGGCACCACGGCTCCAGCTTTTCCGGAGCCCACCGAGTTGTCCGCCGCCGCAGGAACGAGTTGAGAACTTCCTGCGGCCAGGTATTCCGACGGTACAGCCAGACTGCCATCCGCCCGCCTGGCCGAACCATCTTTGAGACTGCGTCGAAGACCGCTCGGGTGTCCGCGTCGTGATGCATCACGCCGATCGAGAAGACCAGGTCAAACGACTCGGGTTCAAACGGCAGCCGCTTCAGGTCAGCCTGCACGAGCCGCACAGACTCAAGGTCTCCACAAAGCTGCGACGCCTTCTCCACCGCCGAACTGTGATCAGCTCCGGTGACGAGCGCTCCAGCTTCAGCCGCGACCTTGCAGTACCGGCCTCCCCCGCAGCCCGCGTCGAGCACGCGCTGCCCGGCCAGCTCGCTCAGCAGAAAGCCGGTCTTCGCCTGAAAGGTCGCCCGATCCTCGTCATCATGAGCGACCTCGTACCGATTCCACTGCAGACCAAAGCTCGCCAGATGCTCTTGAGCGACAAACCGCGGGACGCCTTCCACGACGGGAAACGACCGCTCGCAGGCGCCGCACGCCACAACGCCGTCCGACGTTCGCAGTTCCGCCTCACATTCCGGGCAGATGAGTCGGTCAGGAATCCGGTTCACGGGCTGGCAATCACGTCGTTTCGAAGGTCAGGCTGGCAAGGCGGCGGATCATAGTTCGCAACCTCAGAATTCGCCCCCGTCTTCATCACCAGCCCGTGTCGAAATCCCCTTGAGCAGTTTCAGGTCCATGCTGTTCGAGAGAAAACGGACCGACCCGTCAACCAGCGTGAAATGCGCCCCACCGTTGTGCCAGCTCCAGAATCGTTCCGCAATTCCCGTCGTCCAGGGAGCGTTGGCACCCGGCGCCAGACCGCGGTCCGTCGCGATGTACTGCTCGCATTCCTCGCCCCCGCATAACAGCCAGCCCCAGACGCGATCCTGCGGAATGCCTCGCTCGCCGATAAACAGCGTGTTCGAGGTGCCGTCCGTCACGTCACGCATCCGAGTACTGCTCAACGTGTAGAGCATCCCGTTGCCGTTTTTGTTACTGCCGCACGCCGACGCCGCGGGATTGTCGCCGGACACGCCCAGATAACTGCCGGGATACAGGTTGCCGCATGGATACGCTCCGGGGCTCAAGTGATTGAGCCGCTGCCGTCCGTTGGGATCTGACGGACAGATAAAGAACTCGAAGACGTACGAAGCGGGATCCGGCAGCGGCGGGTTCGCAAACTGCAGTCCGATGATTTCCAGGCAACAGTCCGGATTCTCAAAATCGACCTGATAGTAAGCCTGCTCCTGATCGAGGAACGGCATCAGATGCATGGCATAACCCCAGCCGCCGCCCGATTGAGTCCGCAGGTTCCCCATCGGAAAGGATTCGTGAGCACCATGATAGTTGTGCAGCGCCAGCCCGACCTGCTTCATGTTGTTTTTGCACTGCGAACGCCGAGCCGCCTCGCGCGCTGATTGCACCGCCGACAGCAGCAGTGCCACCAGAACGGCGATAATCGCGATCACAACCAGCAGCTCAATCAGCGTGAAACCGCGCGGCCTGCTGACGCGAAGTCGCTGCCCGGAACCTGACAGCCGACCGTCGCACCGCGCGTCGAGTTGCTCACTCACCATCCGCTCCTGACCTGCCGGCTCATTCCAGAACAAAGTCATGATGAAACGCATTCTCGTCGGGAATCTGCAGTGGAAACTCCCAGCTCATCTTTGGTTCTTCACCCGCCGCCTGCAGCCGCATCAGTTCATCCTTGGGGATCATCGACCGGATGACGACGACGTGCGGTCCCGACGTTGGTCCACTTGATGAATCGAATTCGAACTCGCCAGCTTCGACCGCTCCGTTCGCTCCCGGACCGGAATGCCCTTCCGCCGGAAGAATCGCGACTGATCCCGACACCAGCGCCGCACCATCGCGAGTGACCGAGCCCGTCACCGCGACACGTCGCAGCCCATCACTCTCACCGCATCCGACAAGAGTCAGCGACAGAGCAAACAGAAGCAGCGACACAACTCGCATGAACGGTACTCTCCGAAGGGCACTCAACAGACGAATCAACCATGCCTCGTGCCAGGCATCCAAACGCCACGATTCCTCCCGCGCCCCGCGTTTCCGTCCTCCCTCGTTCCAACGGCGAGGGATGCAGCGGCCGTCCGACGCCGGGTCACTCGCCAACACCTGAGTGTCCCTGTTGTTCGAGCAGCAGAGCGAGGTACGAACGCCGCTCCGTCCGCGTCAGGCCGAGCGTCTCGCCCAGCTGGACGACAGCCTGCTGCGCACTCGCCAGATCGGCCTGATCAGTGACAAGCTCGATCTCCGTGAAACTGCCGAGTCCGTCGACCTCGTCGACCACAACCTCGAACGCCCGGCCCTCGCGCTGCAGTGAAAACTGTCGTCGTCGCTTGCTGACCGTCGCCACCGGATGAAACGCCAGAATCTGCAGCA
>Ga0209273_10000999_pt1 | contig 28772 bp, 28 predicted proteins | sample tdAd471_FD_187126 | JGI IMG/M metagenome (GOLD analysis project Ga0209273, IMG submission 187126) | Marine sediment microbial communities from the Atlantic coast under amendment with organic carbon and nitrate - tdAd47.1 (SPAdes)... | ecosystem: Environmental > Aquatic > Marine > Coastal >...
GACATGGGCAACGGTCACGTCATGCTCGATTTTTTCCCGGGGCGCGAGCAACATTACGACACCTACCTGGAAGGTTTACTCAGCAAACCGGGTGGCGCGGAATATCTAGCTGCGATGGAAAAAGGCCACGGCAAGGAAGGGGCTAAACGCCAGCTAATCTGGGCAGGGGACCCCCATACCGGGATCTACCCGAATATGCAGCTGATTAATATTCAGATCCGAATTATTCGGCCTATCAGCGCCAACGAAACCGAGGTACTGATGTTCCCCACGCTGCTCAAAGGGGTTCCTGAAGAGATCAACGCCACCCGATTACGTCATCACGAATCGTTTTATGGCCCGGCGGGTGCCGGCGCGCCGGACGATGCCGAGTTATTTGAACGCAACCAGACAGGGCTTCAGAACAACGTCAATCCCTGGCTGTTACTGGGCCGAGGACTCGACCGCCAGTACCGAGATGAAAACGGTGACCTGGTGGGTCTGGTGTCTGATGAGGTGACTCAGCGGGGACAGCTTCAAGCCTGGGTGAAACTGATGTCCCGACGATAGTCTGACTCGCTCCTCGCCAGCAATTTACTCACCTGGATCTCTGTTATGGATAACCTCACCGACCGCGTAACCCGTTTCATCTACCTCGAAGCGGACCTGATGGACGAACATCGGTTCGACGAATGGCTCGCCTGCTGGAGCGACCCGCTGCTCTACTGGGTGCCCTGCAATACTGAAGACACCGACCCGAGTCGTCAGGTGTCACTCATCTATGATGATCGAACCTCACTGGAAAACCGCATCGCGCGGCTACAAAGCCCCTCTGCTCATTCACAGACACCGCGCTCGCGCCTACGCCGGGTCCTGTCTAATATCGTCATCAATCCGCAGGAAAACGGTGAGATCGAGGTAAGTTCCAACTTCATCCTCGCCGAATCCCGTCACCACCGGCAAAATATTTTCGCTGGCAAGAACCTCCACACGCTGATTGAAAAAGATAACAAGCTGCTGATTACGCAGAAAAAAGTGCTATTAATTGATAACGATGACTACATCAACAACCTCAGCTTCATCGTTTAACCACCTTGCCGGAGGTAATCCATGACCGATTCCAACAGCGAAATCACTCTCAATCCCGAAGTAGCCATGCTCCTGCAAATGCAGGCTGCTGCCGGTGCACCACCCATGGAGCAGTTTGAGCCCGCAGCGTTGCGCCAGGCTTTCAGCGCCCAGTCAAAAATGACCGCCGCGCCACCCGTCGAGATGGCCAGCGTGGAAGACAGACTCATCCCTGGAGATGGCAGCGATATTCCGGTGCGGATATACCGGCCAGTCACTGGAAATGAAGATCTCCTGCCGGTGCTGGTGTTCTACCACGGCGGTGGCTGGGTGATCTGCGACCTCGACACCCACGACGATGCCTGCCGCTCACTGGCGGACGAAGGCCAGTGCATGGTGGTCTCGGTCGATTACCGACTTGCCCCGGAACATAAGTACCCGGCCGCCGTTGATGACGCATGGGCCGCTCTGCTATGGGTTGCGGAAAATGGCACCCAAATCGGCGCTGACAGCGAACGTATCGCCGTGGGTGGCGATAGTGCTGGTGGCAACCTGGCGGCCGTAACCTCGCTCATGGCCCGCAACCAGGGTGGGCCAGAAATCGCGTTACAACTCTTAATTTACCCGGTGGTGGATATCGCCAATTTGAACCGCCCTTCTCACCAGCTCTTCGCCGAAAATTACGGCCTTACGTTTGCCGCCATGACCTGGTTTAGGGATCACTACCTGCCCCCTGGTCAGGACCCGGCAGACCCCCACATTTCACCCCTCTGCGCGCCGGATCTCTCTGGCCTGCCACCAGCTCTGGTGATAACCGCAGAGGCCGATGTATTGCGTGACGAGGGTGAGGCCTACGCTCAGGCACTCCACACCGCCGGCGTGCATGTTGAGCAAAAACGCTATCCAGGGATGATTCACGGGTTCTTCTCCATGGCCGGCGTCATTTCAGCCGGTATGGCAGTAAGGCAGGAGGCAGGGGCCGCACTGAAAAGATTTTTTAATGGCCAGTAACCGGGGTTGAACCGGCACTCCGACGCGCATGAAAATGACGATCAAATCCTCTGTAAGGTAGCGATCTGCCCCCGGCGTTTATTAATACCCTTTTCCACCACACGGACCCCTGAAATTGCTAAGAAAACTTCTGCCCACCCTTCTGCTGCTATCCACCCCTAGCTACGCCACTGATCTAACCATTAAAGCCGGAACCACCTATATTGCTAATGGTGACCTGCAACTTAACCAGTTGAGAATGGAAGACGGTGCGACGCTAATGGCGCCCCCTGGCGCGCTCGACTGGAACATTCAGGTAGACAAAGCCTGGCTGACCGGTTCCTCACTCATCAATGCAAGGGGGAAACCTGGATCTCAAGGCGGCAGCGGTCCGAGTAGCCAGCCTGCTTCAGCGGATAACTGCCAACCCGGAGCAGCGGGAACCAGCGGGCAAAACGGTGGCACCGGCCTGCCGGGTGTCAATCTACGCATGACCATGAACATCGTTAAGTTTGACCACCTGACCATCGATACCCGTGGAGGCGATGGCGGCAATGGCGGCAACGGCAGAGATGGTGGTAAGGGTGGCAAAGCAAAAGGCTGTAACGGTGGGGACGGTGGCGCGGGTGGCGACGCCGGCAACGGTGGGGACGGCGGTAACGGTGGCGAGGTCAGTATTACCTACCGGCTCATTGGCGAACGTGCCAGCCTGCCGATTACCAACTTTGGAGAAGGACTAACGGTTTCCACCCTTGGCGGAGCCGCCGGGAGCCCTGGCCTACCAGGACAGGGCGGTACCGGTGGCAAAGGCCGCTTTGAGAAACGGACTACCCACATTACCGTCACCCGCGACCCCGGCAACCAGGGCAGCACCGGGCAAAAAGGACTAACCGGCCAGACCGGAATCACCGGAAAATCGCGAATCATTAATCAACGCTAAGTTGAACACCCTTTTTCTTAAGAGGTCAGAGCCGAATCACACCAAGTTAAGCACCGTTGAGATGTTTTTTTAATCCCTAACATGCCGTTCGTCCTGAGCCTGTCGAAGGGCGCCCTTCGACAGGCTCAGGACGAACGGCATCCTAGACCCGGTATCGCTGCTTTTACACGACCGAGTTGGCAGTGATCTGGCGAACTGTAAACAGACGCTAAATACCCTTAACTTAGTGCCATTCCGCACTGACCGGTTATTATTCAGGAATCCGGGAGATCCTGAACCAATAAACCCGCCGGTTGGCGGGTTTATTGGTTCAGGCGATTAATTTCCGCTGACTAGATACCACCAGCGCGATCACCGACCCAGGTACCGGCGATCGCCTCAAGTGCATCCACATTAAAGGGGCCGGTTTGGGCACCAAATGAACCTGCCGCACCTTCGGCGTTCGGACCAAGGAAGGTGGTGAAAATGAATGCATTAGCCGCAGCACTTCCCCCGCCGCAACCAATGCAACTACCACTCAACTCTATCCGAGCGTCATTGGCCAGAGGCGCTCCGCCGATGGGAGCTTGAGTGCCGAAAAACCACTGGCGACCCTGAGCATCATTAACATTCATAAAACCCTGGGTGATATTCATGCTGAGAAAATCCACATCAAACTGAATATCCCCAGCACCGATGGTAAATCCCTGCCCGGTTTCACTGCTGCCAAACCCGTGAAGGCTGGAAAAATTCACAGCAGAGCCCAGGCCTGAAAGATTCGCCAGTTGGCTGTCCGGTGTCCGATCGTGAGAAAAGACAAACTCAGTGGCTAAGGTCGCATCACTACCGACTTCATCAAACTCTTCTTCGTAGAAAATATTAATGGCATTGGCGTCCCACCGGCCCAAATAGGCGCTAAATGCGGGCTTCATCACTGCCTTGGTCGCCAAAATGTTGCCCGCTGGCGGCCCGGAAAAGAACACAAAATCATCGAAACCGTTCTCCTCATCTAGCCCGAGCAGACCCAACAACACATTGCTTTTTCCATTAATATCGCCGGTGATAAAAAATCCGCTCTCAGTGCCATCCACAACAATATCATCAGCTTCGAACAGCCCGTTTTCAGGCAATACTGCGCCGAGATAGGCCACATAAGGGCTTTCAACACCGGCAGCTGCACTGCCAGAAAACATGACATTTGTTGCGCCGAGAGACTCGTAAAACTGCACAAGTAACGCCTCTAACCCACTTAAGTCACCGGTCAGATCAATCTGGCTGAGATCGAACGCACCGCCCGAATCGGATTCCTCAACGGCGGTCTGCTCACCCTCGGTAAACAGGCCGTCATCTTCCTGACCAGGAACATTTGACGATAAACCGGCAATCAGCCCACCAGTTTCGGTGCCACCTTCGGCACCAAAGTTATCGCCGCCCTCATCACTGCCACCGTCGCCGCCATCATTGCTGGCAACATCGCCTTCCTCCGGGTCATCACCAACCTGGGTATCGCCGCCAAACAGATTTGGCGGCGGCCCCATCAACGCCTGAACACCCTGGGCATTGGCCTGAAAATACTGCTGCGGACCAATGGCAAGTTCATCGTTGACAACTATCTCGCCAAACGCCGTACCACCGACCAGTGATTCGATTATTGCGTCAAGAAAAAGCGCGTAGTGGGTGCCACGAATACCAATGGTGGCAAACGGGGTGCTCACCCGGTAATTGGATTTATTGGTTTTGCCAATCGCACCGGTGATCGTTCGAAAACCGCCTTTAACCAGGCTCATAACGGCTTTTTCGCTGCCGTCTTCTTCACCTTCCCACTTGTACTCATCAATTTTTAGTGATGAATCTCGGCGCAGCGCGATCTGTGCACCATCGTTAAATTTAACCTGTGCGCCACCATTTTCACTGGTGTTGAGGGTATCGCCCTGGCGCACATAAGAGCGACGCCGCAATGGTCTGGTCGCACCATCGTCACCGGTGGCGGTAAGTCGCCCACGCATCACGGTAATACGACCAATTCGTTCGGCCATGGTGACCATTTCCGGCGGTGCCTGAACGCCCGAATCAGCGGGTGCTGATGGAGTCCGTGCAAAGTCACTGGCCCCCGGCAGCTTTAGATCGGCTCCGGCGCGCATGCGGTTAGGATTGGAATTGACAAACGCCTGTGGATTAAGAAAGACGATTTCTTCCATCAGCCGAGCCCGTTTGGCCGGATCGCTCTCCAGTGCAGCCACAATGCGGCCGAGCCATTGGCCTGATTCCACCGTCCACACCCCACTGCTACGGGCTTCCTCAGCGCTGCTAGTCGCCTGGGCAACACCGGTGATGGCCATCATTCCAGCTAGGCCTAAACCGGCCAGTCCGCGAGTAAATTTGTTATTTAACGTCATCATCGTTCGCGTCCCTTAGTTGAAGTTGTAGCGCACGTAACCACGTGCCTGGGTGCGGTCAAAGTCATTCAGTCCGACGGTAGAATCATTCGAGGTGTAACTAACCTCACCACCGACCACCACGGCATCCGTGAGCAGATACTTTGCGCCAACGCTGAGCAGGTAAAAATCATCCTCCCGCGTCACTGCGCCGCTGCTGTTAAACACAACAGTACTGGCCTTGTTGTACTCCGCCCACTGGTAGGTAACGCTGGCATCCAGGCTGAGCCTGGGGGTAGGAATAATACGAATGCCGCCACGCATGCCGGCGAATTCGCGGTCGGCCAGAGACTGGGCAGCGTCGCTACGATTATCGGAATGTTCCATCCCCGCCCAGACACTGCCGAAAATAACCGGCTTGTAGCGTTTGACCCAGGCTTCGTCGTTACTCACCACGTGGGTAGCACCGGCACCCAGGGTGTAGAGCATGGAATTACGTATGTCAGCCCCAGGGTATTTAAGATTAGCAACCTGACCAAACAGGCTCGCCTGGGTAACCCGGCTAATGGTTCGTTGCCACTCCCCGTTAACCGCGACCATCTGCCGGAAAGTATCTTCATCGCTGAACAGGAAATCATTCAGGTTGCTTTCACCGACGTGATATTTCTGCCCCTGCAGACTGACTCGGTAGCGATCAGCGCCCTGCAGAACACTTAACCCGGCAACGCCATTGATATAGCTGGTGTCAAAATCGTCGTCGTGGAGGTTATGCCGGGACTGTACGTCGACATTGCTGAAAAAAGAGCGGCCGGGACTAAAGGGCTTGTTGTAGCTGGCACCGCCTCGGGCATAAATAAACTGGTCTGACTCTTCGCTGAAATTCCCCGTCAGGAAATTGAACAGTACGACGTCGCCTTCAGTGGACGAGCTTACGTTGGTGTCGTGACCAAAACCGGCTTCAGCAAAGGCGCTAGAGGTCGGCCGGTAGCGACCTTCCCGGAGACGAATCGCATCCATAAAGCGTTGTACATTGGCCCGAACATTTTCAGACGGGTTCTGAGCCAGAACCGCCTTAAACTCCTGCTGGGCCCGGGAGTCTTCGCGGAGCAGGAAATAACCACGGGCAAGTTCTAACCGGGCCCGCAGGTGACCCGGTTGCACCAGCAACACTCGCTCAAGGGCGAACACCCCTTCGTTCAGGTGACCAGAATCAATAGCGGCCACGCCGTAATAAAAATCGAAAGCCGGGTCGCCCTCGCCTTCTTCGAGGTCGATCACAGCCAGATCATAAGCCTGCTGAGCTTTACCGGATTCGTACGCCTGGCGCAGCGCACCTACATCCAGCGCCCAACTGGGCAGGGCCAGTAGCGTTCCCGCTAACCCCAAACCAAGAAACATTCCCTTTTTCAACGTCATTTATACATTCCTGCATGAAAACCAACCGGCAACAAACCGGCTCAGATTACGCCAAATCAAAACACTATTAAATATTTTTTATAACAATTAGTTATGAAGAGACCTTAACCACTACTCTACCTTTGATGGTGCCGTTCAAAAACTGTTCAAACTGGCCCGGGAGTTGATCAAACTCAACTGCGGAGGCGATTGCATCCAGATGGCCAGGTTTAAGGTCCGTGGCCAGTCGCTGCCATATCTGCTGGCGGATATCCATGGGACAGAGCACCGAGTCAATACCCAGCAGGGTCACACCGCGGATGATAAACGGCATCACCGTGGTATTCAGTTTAATCCCCCCGGCTAAACCGCAACTGGCGATAGCGCCCCACGGGTTAACGGTGCGCGTCAGCCAGGCGAGCGTTTCATCGCCGACCGTATCGACTGCCCCGCCCCAGAGACCTTTCTCCAGTGGACGGCTGCCGAGTTCGAGCTCATGGCGATTGACAATTTGACTGGCACCGAGCGATTTCAGGTAATCGGTCTGGTCGACTTTGCCGGTGAAAGCAGCGACTTCATAGCCCTGCCGAGCAAGCAGATCAATCGCAATCGAACCGACACCACCGGTCGCCCCGGTAACCAGAATGGGTGCACCACCCGGCTCGACACCAATCTGTTGCAGACGATGCACACTGAGTGCAGCAGTAAATCCGGCGGTACCGAGGGACATAGCCTCCAGCAAGCTAATTCCTGCCGGCAGTGGCACCAGATAATCGGCACTTACCCGCGCCAGCTGGGTATAACCGCCATCCAGCGATTCACCATGGCTGTAGCCAGTGAGCACCACCTCGTCGCCGGCGGTGTAGCGGGGGTCGGCACTCTCAATGACGGTTCCGGACAGATCGATACCGGCAACACGGGGAAATCCACGAACAATTTTGCCAGCCCCGGTACAGGCCAAAGCGTCTTTATAGTTGACTGACGAATAGGCTACTTTGACCAGCACCTCACCCTCAGCCGGGCTTTCAAGGACCATTTCATCAAAGCGGGAGGAAATTTTGCCTTCGTCATCCTGATGAACCCGGTAGGCCTGGGTGGTATGTGACACAGTAAAACTCCTTTTAGATATCGACGATGGGATATTGGGCTAGCGCGGGGCTCTTAAAACTGCCAGCGCAAACATATTTCAATTATTCTATTAAGAGCAGCCTGAGCAGCGGGTCACTCTGAACGCTAATGTCGCGGCTAAAGCCGCTCCTACGCAGACATTTAAAACAGGACTAAAACAGCACCTCGAATCGCTCATGGGCGAAACCACCGGGGACGGTCGGCTGCTTCAAACATTCCACTGCCAGAGAAACTTCCATAAACGACAGCGCCAGGTTTAGTAGGCTCTGCTCGGCCGGCGGCAAGGCATGCACATCAAAATCTGCCAGATAACCGGCAATCGGTTCGATCTGCGGTAACAGGGCATCATAAAGCTGCTGTGAAGCCTCTATCGACGCGGTCAGCCGTGTGGTGTGGCGCTCCCTTTCAGTGGACAGGTCCCACTCAGCCAGGAAAGGCTCGAGCTGTTTAAACCCTTGGGGTAGCTGGCCACTCATTCCATACACCCATTGCCTTCGACCCATTGCGTCACCTGATAGAGCTGGTGCCGAACTGCTATCTCCATCTCACCGACGATCATCGTTTTTAACTTGCCGGATTTCATCGATTCGTGAGTCTGCTCCATGGTGCTCAGGTCTTCATAGAGAATGTCACGCAACAGCACCTTGGTGTGCTCCTGGGCAATTTTCTGGGCAGCCGTCTGCGCTTCCAATTGATAGATATTCATCTCCCAGTGGGTTTCATCCACAGACACAGGCCAGAAGTTGTAGGTGAAATACCAGCCAGGCCCCACATCAATAAAGAAATTGGGAAACAATACGTTGATATCAAACCACCAGGCCTCGTCGCCACTCGGGTTCATCCCTGGCAACCCACCCATTTCGCCGGGCGCAAAACTGGCGCCAAATTGCCATGCCAACCCGGCAGCCGGCGTAGGCACATAAGCGGTATTCACTGGCACCGACACCGAATGATGGGGCGGGTAAAGACGGGCCGAGGTGGGTACGGCGTTAGGATTGTCCGGTGAATTGCAGCCATCCGGAATGGTGTTTTTATGCACCTCGGCGACGTGGTATGCCTCGTGAAAAGCGTCGATAAAGGTCTTCCAGTTCACCGCAACCTTCGCCCGATACCGAGCGATATGACTGAACTTGGAGAAGGGGTAATCACCGAGATCATCAGCCAGGCCACCGAGATATTCGGCCAGCCCCACCTTTGGTTTTTCCTGGTCGTTGATAAAAATGAAACCGTTCCAGGTATCCAGCGTCACCGGCGGCAGCTGCAGTCCAGTGAAATCGGTATCGGGGAAATACTCCTTACCGGGAACATTCTTTAATTTGCCTTCGAGATCGTAGACCCAGGCGTGATAACCACACATAAAGCCTTCCGCATGGCCTTTTTCACAACCTGCTTCGGTCACCTGCATGCCGCGATGAACGCAGATATTATGAAACGCCCGTATCTGGTCATCCTTGCCACGCACAACAATAATCGTGGCGTTAAGCACGGCTAGTTTCTTCACCAGGTAATCACCGGGCTCAGGAATTTCATCGACCCGCCCCACGTTTAACCAGGCTTTTCGAAAAACCTTGTCGCGCTCTTTTTCAAAAAACTCAGCTGAAATATAAGGTTCAATTGGCAACGGAGCGGTTCCCATATCAGGAATATCCGTAGGCACTTTTATTACCAGGCGATCTTCAGGTGCGGTCATGGGTCTCTCTCTCCGGGCAGTACTGATCGTATTTAATGCCAGTTATCATTAAATTGAATTGGATTAACCGGCTCGATTTTAACTCATACCGGCTACACAGGTGATATTGCCTAACCAAAAGCTGGATGAACAACCGTTACTCGACGTCCACCTTCCACGGTAACGGGTTATCTGCAGAACGGTAGCGCTCCTGCAGCACCTTCTTCAGCACTTTCCCCGTGGGCCCCTTCGGCAGTTCCGGGAGTATTTCAATAAACTTCGGCACCTCCCATTTAGCAACCTTGTCTCGACAAAACTCGACAAGTTGATCGGCACTGGCCTTAGATCCGTCCGTTATAGTCACCGCTGCCACTACCGCCTCACCCCATTCCGGGTGGGGTGCGCCGAGCACCGCCGCTTCACTCACCTCTGGGTGCTCGGATAGTGCTGTTTCAACCACACTCGGATAGACATTCGCTGCGCCGGTAATGATCAGGTAATTTTTTCGGTCGGTCAGGTAGAGATACCCCTCATCATCGAGCCTGCCCAAATCATGAGTGGATAACCAGCCGTCGCGCAGGACCTCGTCGGTCAGCTCCGGCAGGTGCAGATAACCCACCATGTTGGTATCGGCACGCATCCACACCTCACCGACCTGATTCGTCGGTAAAATTTCCCCGTCGCTGTTGCGAATCGTAATCTCCATATGCGGGCCGGCCTGGCCGCAGGAAGTAAGCAGCTCCGGCTTTTCATCCAGCCCGCGCAAATGGTCCGCATGGCGCAGATAACTGACCCAGCCACCGGTGGTTTCAGTTAATCCATAGAGCTGCATTAACTCGCAACCAAACAGCTTCATGGTTTTACGGATCAGACTGGCCCGAGCCGGAGAAGAACCGTAGGTGACCAGTCGCATGGACGAAATGTCATAGTCTCCCGCCTCATAATCCTGTAGCAGCCGCTGCAACATGGTCGGCACCACAATGGTACTGGTGACCTGATAGCGGCCAATAAATTCCAGGTATTTGTGAGATTCAAAGTCACCATTGGGCAGCACCACGGTCATGCCATTGGCCAGATTCATTGACCCCAGAACAAAAGTTATCCAGGCCGACGCGGTGGGCGGAAACCAGACATCTTCAAATCGCAACCCGATACAGAGCACGGTGTTGATAATTGCCGAGTGCATGCCCTGCTGGGTGAGCATGACCCCTTTGGGCATGCCGGTGGTACCGGAGGTGTAGCTGAAGCAGACCAGGTCATCAGCGGCCAGGTCCGGTAACTGCGGGGACTGCGGCGCGGCGTCAATCAGGGTTTCGTAGTCATAGGGCAATTGATGATCGCCGCCATAACCCACCAGCATCACACCGGCGCTGGTCAACGCCTCAATATGATCGGCTAGCAGCTCCACGCAGTTAGCCTGAACAAGGACCAGCCGCGCATTCGCATCATCAATCACGTGCACCATTTCACGGGCGGCAAACCGCCAGTTGATACCGGTTCTGAGCGCGCCAATTTTGGCGCAGGCAAACCAGTGTTCGTAAACCTCGAGGTGTTCGTGGGAGAGAATCGCCACCGCATCGCCTTTGCCAATACCTAAACCCTGCATAGCCGCCGCAAATCGGTCAGAGCGGTTGTGCATCTGCGGCCAGGTGGCGCTACGGTCACCATCCCAATAGGCAATTTTATTGGGGTAACTATTGGCACACTGCTGGATTAAATCACGGGTTAACTTAACCATTTATCACTCGCTGGAAATGATTAAGCCGACAGGTTAGTGTCGGCTTAATTTTTTTACTTTTTCGGCACCACAATCAGTGGGCGAATAATAGATCAACCCTGAGTCAGGCGGGCTCAAACCGCAGCAGAGGCAGTCCTGCCGCCACTTCCTGAAACACCGGTTTTAACGCCATGCCAATTTGCAGGTCTTCATTGGCAATACCTACCACGTTTGCCAGCACTCGCGGTCCCTCTTCGAGCTCAATCAGTGCCACGTTATAAGGCACCATCGACTCAAACTCCGGCGCATAAGCACGGTGATAGACCACATAGGTATACAGCTCACCCTTACCGGATGCCTCAACCCAGGGCACATTTTCGGAACCGCAGGCCTCGCAGATAAACGCACTGGGGGCTAACCAGGTACCGCAATCGTCACATTTCTGCACCATCACCTTGCCCTCTTTCATGCCATCAAACAACGGGCGATTGAGGTCGTCGAGCACCGGCATGGGCCAACCCTGACTATTCTCTATATCAAACATTCTTCCTCTCCTGGTTAGAGCGTGTAGTGGGGGCTGGTAATCATGCAGGCGTGAAACTGCATGCGACCGCCGTAAGCTGCGCTAAGGACCAGATCGTTTTTCACCTGCCGCTCGCCACTGTTACCACGAGTCTGCATCACTCCCTCAGACAACGGCGTGCCGCCCTGCAGGTAGTAACCCGAAAGCTGACCGCCACCCGTGTTGGTCGGGAAACTCCCCCCCGGTGCAATCTGACCGTCGGCCACAAACTCGCCGGCCCCACCCTCAGGGACGAACCCGTAAAGTTCTAACTGCAGTAGCGTGCAGTAGCTAAACGCATCATAAAATTCAGCCACATCAATATCGGCAGGTGTAACGCCGGCCATTTCATAGGCCCGTTCGCCAGCAAGCTTGGCGCCCACGTTCACCTCTGGCTCAAACCCACGCCGGTTGGTGACACCGCGATGACCCTGACCCATACCGTGGACATACACCGGCGGGGTTGGCATATCTTTGGCTCGTTCCGCGGCGGTAACAATAACCGCCACCGCGCCGTTGACTGGAAAAGAGCAGTCAAACAGGTGAAACGGTTCAACCACATAAGGCGAATTATGGTGATCTTCCATCGTCAGTGGCTTTTTCATCATCGCCAGGGGACTTTTTAGCGCCCACTGTCGCTGGGACACCGCCACGGCGCCAAGATGGTCTTCCGTGTAACCGTATTTGTGCATGTAACGACGCGCACCGAGACCATAGGCGGCCACTGGACCGTATAGCGCGGTGGGCGCTTCGATACCAGTTTTGCCCATCAGCGGCAGCGGCATACCAAACGCTGTTTGCGTCGACACACCGGGTTGAATCGGCGCATCGGCAAATACGCAGACAATCGTTGACGCCAGGCCGCTCTGTACCGCCATGGTCGCCTGCTGCACCATCTGCACGCCGGACGAACCCTCCGCCTCAACAACGTTGTTAAGCCGCAGATCTTTCAGACCGGCGTAATCCTGCAAATCCATTGGCAGGGACGACAGGGAAGCCACCGGGCTTTTGTTAATCAACAAGCCGTCGATATCGTCCTTGTTGATTCCGGCGTCTTTGATAGCACGGTGAATGGCAATCACCGCCAGCTGCCAGGATGTGTGCGTATATTCGCGGCTCAGGTCACTCATCCCCAAACCGACAATGGCCGACATGGCCTCAGTTTTTGCCACAGAAACTCCTCCTAAATTCTATTATTGGAATAGTAGTACCAATAAAAAAAACGGAGCACATGGCTCCGTTTTTTTTAAGCAGATACCTGTCCGCAATGATGCGATATCAGATGATAAAAGACAAACTTGGAATCGGCTCGTCACCATCGACCAGCGCGATTTTTTTGTAGAACATCCGCGGCGCATCCAGATCACCACGCACCCGGAGGGTTGTGCGACCGACCCAGAAATTCATCTCATGGGTCGACTGTATCGCCAGCTCGGCGAGAATAAAGTTGTACTGCACCTCATACTCACCCTCGTTTTCACCATCAAAAAATTCCAGGTTGCTGATCATCCGGCGCATTGGCGAAACCGGAATCTGACTATAGCGATAGCCAGTTTTTAGCTGGCGCACCCGGGTAGCAATACGCTGGCGATGGTCATACAGGTGAGAGACATGCTTGGCCGGATCAAACTCACCATCGCCACGAGGTACCCAGTAAATGGCGTCGTCGTCCCATAACGCTTCCCAGTCATCGTATCTGGATTCATCCGCAAACCGCGCTTCTCGATAGACGAAACGCGACAGCGCCTTTTCGTCGGCATCCGTAACCATTCAGTTATTCCTCAATAAAAACTCAGACCAGCCGGGTAGAAAACCCGACCATTGACCCCAGGCTGGGCCAAGCCGGTAGCGACGGCCCGTCACTACCGGCTTTCATTAGAGAGCCTAGCCTTCCATGACTTTTTTATAATGTTTCCAGAAACCACGATTATTGGTTTCATCGGTCATGTGCGAGACCAGGTTACCGTTGGGCTCTTCAACTTCCCGGCCCATTCCACGACTCAGGTCACACCATGGCTGCCCCTGCTCCAGCGTTCGCTGGGTTAACTGGGCAATAGTGGCGTCGTCTGCAACCAGAAAAGACGCCGGCCCCATGGCACCTTCACTCTGGCGCAACAGCCGATAATTTAGCTGCTCGGCGCCTTTCAGCAACATTGGCGTATGCCACTGCACACAACCACCCACCGCTTCCGGTTGAAAAATGACAATGTTCATTTCCCCCAGAAATAAATTGGGGAAAATACAAGCATGAGGCGGGCCGACGCGTAGCCGCTCCATCGCCTCTTCCTCGCCATAACTGGCTTTCATGGCCTCGACGTATTCCGGTACCCGGGATTCCGATACGCCCAACCATTTCAATGGTTCTTTATAGCCTTTGGAAAAATCGATCTCGGTGTGGCCCATGCCCCAGTCGATGACCACACCCTCAATGGTCTCTTCCTCGTTTACAAAATCGTTGTATTGGGAGTCAATCGCTTCGACAAATGAACGATGGGTGAAATTAACGTGATAGCCGTCGGTATCATTCTCCGGCAGCATCTTCCAGTTAGACAGGTAGCGGTGGCGATCCCAGCCGGCCGTCAGGTTTAGTTCGCCGTCGGGTGACAACCCACAGGCCCGGTCAAACAGCTCGGTAGACCGACCCAGATGCTCGAGCAGACTAATGCCTTCCTGTGCCAGACAGGCCCAGACAAAACCACGATAAGCGTCGGTACGCGGCTGTTCCAGGTTGAAATCTTCCAGCGGCTTGTCGAACCCACCCTTAAAGGGCACATCCTTGAGCTCGCCTTCCGTGTTGTAGGCCCAGCCATGATAAGGGCAGGCTAATGCCCGTTTGTTGCCATGCTTTTCATTGCACAGCTGGTTACCACGGTGCTGACAACGGTTCAGGAACACCCGCACCGTTTTGTCCTTGCCACGTATCATGATTACCGACTGCTTGCCCACCATGCGGGTAACGTAATCACCCACGTTGGGGATTTCGCTGTCGTGGCCCACGAAAACCCAGCCCTGGTGAAAAATTCGGTCCATCTCGTCGTTATAAACGTCTTCGTCGATGTATAAGGAGCCGTGGATGCGGTCCTCCTCTACCAGCTCGCTGTAATCAATCGGCGAGAAATTATCCATACGTCCCATAGCACCTACCTCTTTATTTAAACTCTAATTATCAATATGCAGAACCGTTACCTGCCGGCATCATCCGCATATTATTCGGACTCTATTCGAATCAACCATCCACTGCTACTTTCAAAACCTACTAACAGATTAGAACAATCTATTCTAGCCTATACAAATCGCTAGCGTGACAAAGTAACCGGTTGCGACAGGCAGCCCTATGACCTGGCTCAACCGGCAGCAACCGCCACCCATCGAGCCAACTTTAAGTCATCGCTCAAACCCAAAATTAACTCGGCATGACCTGGGTCACTACTCCGCCCTGGCTATCCCACCACAATTCCTCCATTCAATAGGTCAACAGGATGGAAGCAGCCATGGGTCTAAAACATCGCGGTATTTTTCGCATCGGTTACGTCTGGCTAAAACTACAAGACCCACAGCTTAAAAAGTCCCGATCATTTTATAAGAATCAACTAGGCATGCTGGAAACCGAGCGCGCGGCCAACCGCAGTTATCTGCGTTGCTGGCACGAAAGCTTTGCCTACAATCTGGTGCTGGAATCCGGTACCGAAAACTGCCTGGTTGAAATTGGCCTGCAGGTCCGCGACCAGCAGGACCTGGACGATTTCAGCAAAGCAATCACGGCAGCAGACATCATGGTAACCCCTGCAGCCGCTGGAGAAGCTCTGGCTGGTTTGGGGCAATCGATCAGCTTTACCATTCCGGGCGGACAGCGCCTGCGTCTTTACGCCGAAATGGAGCAGCCTGGCTACACCACCGGATACGAATCCCCCGACTGGGTCACCCCCCGAGAACTGCGCGGGACTGCTGCACCGATGTTTCTGAACCATGTCGCGCTGACCAGCAACGACCCGGCAGCTACTATTGAGTTTCTAACCGATGTTCTCGGTTTTGGCATTTCCGAAAAAATCATCAACGAGAAAACCGGCAAGCCCCTTTCTGCCCTGTTGTTTCGAATGTCCCGCGAGGTCGGTGGACAGGAGCTAGCGATTTTTCCCGGCAAAAACGGACACCTGCACCACATCGCGTTTACCAAAGAGGACCCCGACGACATCATGGTGACCGGAATTTACCTTCGCGAGCAGGGGATCAATATCGACCGCTACGGCCCTACGCGGCAGGCTTACGGCAACACTTTTTCAATTCACTTTTTCGACCAGTTTGGCGTGCGCCTGGAATTATGCAGCGGCGGCCGGCTCACGGATGCACACCCGGAATTTGAACCAATAACCTGGGACGAAACCGAGCTTGGCCGTGCTATTTCCTACTACAGTCAGGAACTCGACCCGGATTTTCTGGAGCACTCCTTATAGCCAGGAACAAAATTCGCAAAAGCAGACGAGGCAACCGGGACGCTGTTCCAAACTGACAATTGAACGATCGTTTAACATCAGGCAGAATCACTTGCTCTGGTTGGCCAGTGAGGCCCTGACCATTGAAAGTCCTACCCTGGGAGAGGAAACATGGAAGCCACCGCACCGGCGTCTTTTTCAGCCAAACGCAAACTTGTAACCAAAGTAGGGCTGTTACCGATGTCACTGCTGGCGCTAATGCCAGTCGTTGGTTATCTGCTTGGTGGTGGTCTATTCCACTGGTTCACCGTCTTCTGGGCGGTAATTGGTTTGCAAATACTTGACATGGCCATCGGTGACGAAACCACCAACCCCACCCCGGAAGAAGAGGCCCGTTACCTGCAGAACATCGGTTATCGGGCTAGCTGCTGGGTTTATCTGCCGGCGCAGCTATTTGCCATGTTCTTCTGTTACGACCTGATTGCGGGGACAGGCTACCTGGTAGCACCGCAACCGCTAGCCACTTACGAAATCATCGGCCTGGCTATCAGTAATGCCATCGCCGTCGGCATCGGCGGCACCCTCTCCCATGAACTTTGTCACCGCGAAAGCCGGTTTGATCGATTCATTGGCGTGCTCGTCTTCGGCGTCTGCGGCATGGCCAACTTCATGATTTACCACAACTTCTGGCATCACAAATACGTAGCCAGCAAAAACGATCCCGGTTCCGCCCGGTTTGGCGAAACCTTTTACCAGTTCACCGGCCGCAACATCTGGGGTAAATGGCTCGCCTCCTGGCGGGTAGAAAAAGAGAAACTCGCCCGCAAAGGCAGCGGCCCAGTCGCCATCGGCAACGCCATGATCTGGTTCACCCTCGGCGAAGTGGTCTGGGTTGGTTTCCTGCTGGCCCTGTTTGGCTGGGTGGCAATACCCCTCTTTTTAATGCAGTACGGCGCCGTCCGGCTGCTGCTTTCCGTCGGTGATTATCTGGAGCACTACGGCCTGCACCGGCGCCTTGCTGCCAATGGCGAACTCGAACCCCCGCGCACCATCCACGCCTGGGACGACGGTTACGCCATCAGTAGCGTGGTGTTGGGGGTTGTTAATCGCCACTCCGACCACCACGCCAACGAAGGCCGCCCGTTTCAGATCCTCCGTTACAGTGCCGATGCACCGCGTTACCCGGTAGGCAACCTGGTCATGCTGTTTGCCGGGTTTGTGCCGAGCCTCTGGTTCAAAATCGTCAACCCCATCGTGCTCAAACACTACGACAACAGCGACGTGATTCCCCACGCCATGGCGGGTAAATTGCCGGCAGAATATGAGCAGAATGCAGTGATCTGGTAGTCGATCGCCCGCAACGACGAGCCTGGGCACCAACACCATGGGCCTGCCGGGTCATTCGTTTCGACTGGCGGACTGAACGATGGCCGGCCTCTGGCTGAAAGAACATGAACGTGCGACTAAAAAGCGACGTCAGGCAACGATAATTTGATGATGGAACTGGGCCTGAAATCAGCTGCGCAAACCCGCCTGTTTCAGTAACGGCATTACCCGGTCACCGAAAAAGCTGATTTCCTCGTTGTAATCAAGCCAGGACAGCAACACCAGGTCGATGCCTATTTTGCTCATCTCCGCCAGCCCCTCGGCCACCTGCTCGGGCGTGCCGACCAGGGGATAACCACCCCATCCTGCCACGAATCTTTCTGCCATAGCCCGGGCGGTGGCATCGTCCATTGACTGACTCTGTACGCCAAAGGTGGTGAGAATATTCTCGGTCGCTACCCAGTCGCCGTTGTCGACAATATGCTGATAAGCGTCTCTGGCCTCCTGCTCGGTCTCCCGACAGACGACTACTGCATTGGCGATCATGCCAATCTGCCGACCGTAAGCCGCCGCGCGCTGGTGCATGTCCACCACCACCTCCCGTCCACCTTCCAGGGTGTTGACCAGGGTGAAACTGAAATCCATGTGCCGGGCGGCGAAGTCTCTACCGGCCGGCGATATCCCGGCGTTGATTAATACCGGGCCTGACTTCTGCACCGGTTTGGGTAATAAATAGCCGCCCTTTATTTTGAAAAACTCCCCCTCATGATCAAACTCCTGTTCGGTCCACAGCCGTCTGGCAATTTGAACCCATTCGTCAGCATGGCGATATCGGGTGTCATGCTCCATCTGGCTACCGCCAAACATATCCATTTCGTCCGAAAACCATCCGCAAACCACATTCACCCCAAAGCGTCCGCCGGATATCTGATCGATAGTCGCCGCCTGCTTGGCCGCAACAATGGGATGAATGGTCGACACATGAGAAGTCGCAAAGATGGCGATTTCACTCGTTCGCGCGGCCAGCGCGGCCGCCCAGGTATAGACCTCCATGCAGGTACCGTTGAAATCGCTGGGGCCACCAAAACCCTTCCAGCGACCCACCGGCACCAGTGCTTCAAAACCATAATGCTCAGCCTTTGCGGCTATTTCGAGATTGTGCTCGAACGTTGGCTCAAAACTGGTGGGTGCCAGACTCACCGCACAACCATTACTAACGTTGGTACCAAACACCCCAAGCTTTAAGCGATTAGCATTAAACATCGGCCCACTACGACCGGTTTCGGCTAACTCCTCCATCCAAAACTCCCCCGTTTTACTTCAGTAACCCCAGGGCCTCAGTCAAACAGTGAACCCGGCAGCCTTGCCAGTATACTCACTCAAGCGACCGTTAACGCGCGGCACAGCAACCCGGAAGGCCATCCTTCTGCCGACCCAGTGTCCCGCAAAAGCGTACCAACGAAGATGCACCCGCACCGGGTTTAACCAGCCACCGGGTAACCCCCTCTGCGGGAAACCCAATCGATTAACGTATATTGGTGAACCTGCCGAGTTACCCCTGTAAGGTGCGTTCCCAGCTCGGAGCGCGGAAACGAGAGTAATCATCGCCCCTACGACCACCAACCCGACTGACTTTAATCCAGCCACTGGGCGCTGGGTGCTGGCGACCGTCATTCTCGGTTCAGCCATGGCGTTCATTGATGGCAGCGGCGTGAACGTCGCGCTGCCGGTTATTCAGCACGAGCTCGGCGTTGATACCCGAGGGGTTCAGTGGGTAGTCGAGGCTTATGTTCTGGTACTGGCCGCCTTCACACTGGTGGGCGGTTCGCTCTGTGATCAGTATGGCCGACGGCGTTGCTATGCTATTGGCATTGTTTTATTTGCCGCTGCGTCGCTAGGCTGTGCGGCGGCGCTGGATGTGCGCCAGCTGATCGTTGCGCGGGGGTTGCAAGGTATTGGTGGCGCCCTGCTAATACCCGGAGGACTGGCTCTGATTGGCGGTTATTTTCCTGCCGAACATCGCGGACGCGCCATCGGCACCTGGGCTGCCTTTGGGGCCATTGGCGGAATGCTCGCCCCCCTGATGGCCGGCTTTCTGGTCGATACATTCTCGTGGCGCTGGATTTTTTATCTCAATCTGCCGCTGTCGGCAATCACCCTTACCCTGCTCTACACCCGGGTGCCCGAAAGTCATGATCCTGCTCGCAACGGTGCGCCGGACTGGCTCGGGGCATTACTTGCCAGTGCAGCGCTCGGGCTGCTGGTTTTCGGTTTAATCGAATACCCGCGACTTGGCATTGATAACCCGGTGGTCAGCAGCACCCTGACAGCCGGCATCGTTCTGTTCGCCCTGTTCCTCTGGGTTGAATCGCAGGTCAGATCCCCCATGCTGCCACTGGAGCTCTTTCGATCGCCGTTGTTCAGCGGGGTCAATTTCGCCACGCTGTTGCTGTACACCGCCCTCAACGGCACCCTGTTCTTTTTACCCTTTTACCTGATTTATGTACTTGAGTTCACCGCACTACAGACCGGCACTTCCTTTATGCCAATGAGCATTGGCATTTTTCTGCTTTCACGCCAGGTCGGTAGTCTGGCTGGCCATCACCCTCGCATGCTGCTGGTGGTCGGCTGTGGCTGCGTCGCACTAGCCTACTGGTTACTGAGCCGCACCGGAGTGGGCACTGGTTACTGGCTCACGGTTTTCCCTGGGATAGTGTTGATCGGTATCGGCATGGGTTTTTGCATTGCTCCCATTACTAACGTTGCTCTTGGCGCAGTGAGCGGCGGCCGGGCAGGGATTGCCTCGGGGGTCAACAATGCGGTGGCCCGGCTCTCCTCGGTATTAGCCATTGCCCTGTTCGGCATTGTCATCACCACCACTTATAACCATCGCCTCGATCAGGGCCTAGCAACTATCAAGGCGACGCCGGCAGTGATCACTCATTTCGCGACCGAGCGCGGCAAATTGGCCGCGGCTCAGCCACCACCAGGCATCCCCGAGGTCCAGGCAGAAGCTGTGCAGGAGGTGGTTAAACAGGCATTTAGTCGGGGTTTCGCCCACGCCTGTCTATTTTCACTGGCCCTTTCACTGGCCACCGCGCTCTGCTGCTGGTTAACCATTCCGGCTGAGGGATTGGTCGGCAGGCCAGTGGGCTCTGGTTAATCGCGTAACCTGCCAACAAGGTCTTTGATCCCACCGACGTAAACCACCATCCGCATACCAATTTATGAACTAACAACCATCAGGTAGCAAAGGCGACGGCTATACGGTGGCCTCACTTTTAGCAATCACCCAGACCGCATGGACGATGCCAGGGATATACCCCAGCAGTGTCAGGAGAATATTGATCCAGAAGTGTTTGCCAATACCCACCTGGAGAAAGACACCTAGCGGGGGCAATATTATCGCGAAGATTATCCGTATGATATCCATCGATCATGTCCTGATATTTAGGGAAGTTGAAAAAACAACGCTGTCTCACTCGATGTCAGCTGGTGTCCGTCCGGAGCGAATAAATTTTTCCAGTTTTATGAAACACGCCATTAATATCGGGCCATGTTTCGGTTTACACCAGCCAGCTGGGGCGAGTTTCAACATGAAAACAACCCGAATCTAACTCGCCCGCAAAATAAATAAGGTTAAACCTGCCTGACGATGAGTTGCTCGGCGAGCAGAACACTGCCCGTTTTAGTGTGCCGCAGCCCTCGCCAGCGTCTCCGAGCTGGTCTGCGGTTTATTCATTAGCTGGCTCATCATCGATACCGCCTGCCGAAGCGTGCCCAGGTCTCCCTGCCGACCCACCTCTTCGGCGATGCAGCGTCGCCAACGTTTCGCGCCGGGGGCTCCCTGATAAAAACCGATCAGATGGCGGGCCATTAACCATAAGGGCACACCTGCAGCCTGCTGCTCGGTCATGTAGTCTATATAGCTGGCGAGTACTGCTTCCCGGCCAGGGAGTGGATGATTATCCTGATAAAGCAATCGGTCAACCTCATGCATCATCCACAGGTCATGGTAGGCGGCCCGGCCGGTCATTACGCCGTCCACCCGATCCATCTGCTCGGCAATTAACGGCAGCGTATCGAGACCACCATTAATGACGACAGTTAACGCCGGGTTTTCCCGTTTTAATCGATAAACAAAATCATAATTTAGCGGCGGTACAGACCGATTTTGCCGAGGGCTCAAGCCGTGTAACCATGCCTTGCGGGCATGGATAATAAAGGTTTTACAGCCGGCAGCAGCGACGGTTTCGACAAAGCTGGCGAAATGCTCCCAGCTATCCTGTTCATCAATACCGATACGGCATTTCAGGGTCACTTCTACATCGACTGCCTGCTGCATGGCCGCATAGCAATCGGCTACCCGCCGGGGCTCCGCCATCAAACTGGCGCCAAAACTTCCAGCTTTCACCCGTTCGCTCGGGCAACCTAAATTCAGATTAATCTGGTCATAACCATAGTCGGCCCCCAGCCTGGCGGCTGGGGCAAGTCGCGCTGGATCGCTACCGCCCAGTTGCAGCACCAGAGGATGCTCGCTGTTATCGTGAGCGAGAAAACGATGAGGGTCACCGTTGATCAGCGCCTGATCCACCACCATCTCGGTGTAAAGGACCGTATGACGACTCAGTAACCGCAAAAGAAAACGGGCATGGCGGTCGGTACAGTCGAGCATGGGGGCCACTGAGAAGCGTGGATCAACAAATTTCATATTTATCGTGCGCCCACCCTCGTATTTTCTGCTGACCTTGACAAAAATCTGGCCTGTTCAGGTATGCTTAGATCGGAAGGCAATCAGGAACTCTGCATTCGCAGACTCTGGAGCATTTTTAGCAACCGCACGGCAATGACGGCGACCCAGCCAGGCGGCCTAACCACTAACTTTTCGGGACGCGTATTCTACACGCACCCGGGGGAATGATAATCTCCCGATTATTAACAGCGGATAGATGAAAATAACAAGCTAACGCAAATAAAGGCATTAAACTTTCGGCCAATAGTGCCGTAACCAAGAGCAACTCCCTGATCAATCTAGCAATAGAGTCGCAACCATCAGCAAGCTTTCGAAACCTGCCAGCTCTCTACTGCACGCCGCTAGCCTGGCGCTCACATTAGCAGTGATCTGGTTTTTGCTATCCGGTCACACGGAGGCCCTGTTGCTGGGACTTGGCGCTGCCTCCGTCGCAGCAACCACCTGGCTGGCTCTACGCATGGACCTGATTGATCGCGAAGGCCACCCGATCCACCTGACTCTGCGGGCACCACTTTTCTGGTTCTGGCTGGGGTGGGAAATCGTTAAAGCCAACGTCACCGTCATGAAGATCATTCTCGATCCGAAACTACCGATCAAACCCAGCCGATTTCGTGTTCCGGTTAGCCAGAAGACCGATATTGGCCGCGTCCTTTACGCCAACTCCATCACCCTCACCCCGGGAACCATTTCGCTGGAAGTGAATGAAAACGACATTGTGATCCACGCCCTTACTGAGGCCGGGGAAGCCGGCCTGAAAGATCGCAAAATGGATCGCCTGGTGACCACGGTCGAGGGGACTCAATGATGTTTACCGTGACGGTAGTGGCGCTGTTCCCGGCGATGTTTCTGGCGCTGGCCCGAGCGATTTCCGGCCCGACCCTGTTCGACCGGGTGCTCGCCGTCAACAGTTTCGGCACCTTCACTGTGCTAATGATCGCAGTGCTTGGATTCATGACCGATCAGACCGATTTTATCGATATCGCGCTGACCTACGCACTGATTAACTTCATCGGCACGATCGCGGTACTGAAATTTTTTGTAGTCGGCAGTTTCGGCTACCAGCGGCGGCCCCCAAAATCATGAGCCCGTTAATCAACGCCGCTTCCTGGCTACTGCTGATGACGGGTTGTTTCTGCGTGCTGGTATCGGCCATTGGCCTGCTACGCATGCCAGATCTGTTTACCCGGATGCATGCCGCCGGTATTGGCGACACGCTTGGGGCCATCCTCATTATTGCCGGATTACTGTTGCAGGCAGGACCAACGTTACTGTTCGTCAAGCTGGTGATGATCCTGTTTTTTCTTCTGTTCACCGGGCCCACTGCCTGCCATGCACTCGCCAAGGCCGCAATTCGCAACGGCGAAAAACCGCTGCTGGACAGCGATAAAGCATGAGCGTCGTGATCGATATTATGCTGTTAGGTCTTATGGGCATCACTGCCATTGCCGCAATACGCATGAAAAACCTGTTCGCGGCAGTCATGCTCACCGGCATCTACAGCTTGCTATCCGCCCTCTGGTTTCTGATCCTTGATGCGGCCGATGTCTCCTTTACCGAAGCGGCGGTCGGCGCCGGTTTTTCAACCGTGTTGATGCTCAGCACCCTGATGTTAACTCGCAGTGCCGAAAAACCGAGCCGCCATAGCCCGATACTGCCGTTATTTGTCGTCGTCGTTACCGGCGCTATCCTGGTTTACGCCACGCTGGACATGCCCGGTTTTGCCGACCCAGAGGCGCCGATTCATACCCATGTCGCCCCTCACTACATTGAGGAATCCAAAGCGGAAATCGGCGTACCTAACATTGTCACGTCGGTACTTGCCAGTTATCGAGGCTTCGATACCCTGGGAGAAACCACGGTGATATTTACTGCCGGCGTTGGTGTACTCCTGCTGCTAGGCATTGGCCGCCGTCGCGAGGATGGCGACGAATGACTCACCATTTCATCCTCCGAGTCATTACCAAGCTACTAATTCCGCTAATCCTGTTGTTTGCGCTTTATGTGCAGTTTCATGGCGATTTTGGCCCCGGCGGAGGCTTTCAAGCTGGGGTAATTTTCGCCGCTGGACTGGTGCTTTATGCGCTGGTGTTTGATCTGGATACTGCTAGCGAAGTGATCAAGGAATGGGTACTGCTACTGCTGGCTCCCCTTGGCGTCCTGATCTACGCCGGGGTTGGCCTGACCAGTCTCTATTTTGGCGGCAACTATCTGGATTACAACGTACTGGCCCATGATCCGGTTCACGGCCAGCACCTGGGCATTCTTCTGGTTGAACTGGGAGTCGGCATTACGGTGGCATCGGTATTAACCACTATCTTTTTTTCTTTCGCCGGGCGCGGACTGCGCGATCCCAAAGAAGCTTTAAAAAAATCATCCGGTGACAGGGACGCAGGCCAGACCTCATGAACTGGATTGAACACTACAACTACTGGATGGTCATCCTGCTGATGATGCTGGGGTTTTACACCATCATCGCCCGCGGCAATCTAGTTAAAAAGATTATTGGACTGAATATCTTCCAAACCTCCGTTTTTATCCTGTTCATCAGCATGGGCAAAATTCCTGGCGGTGTCGCCCCCATACTCCGCGACGATCCGACTACCGTCTATTCAAATCCGCTACCCCATGTGCTTATCCTCACCGCTATTGTGGTTGGCGTGGCCACGACAGCGCTGGCTTTAGCCCTGGTGGTGCGTATCAACGAAGCCTACGGCACCATCGAAGAAGACGACATCCATGATCTGGATACCGGTTCCCTATGAGCGCGCCGTCGACTGCGATCACCCTGGCTAGCCTGGCGACTCACTACCCGGCCCTGCAGATTGTTCTGCCACTGGTTGCCGCACCAGTAGTTGTGCTGTTACGCGGTACCCGGCTGGTCTGGTTAATCGCCTTTGCGGTGACACTGGCCTGCCTGGGTATCGCGGTGGACCTCTACACCCAGGTACTACAGCAGGGTGAAATCCGTTACGCCATGGGCGGCTGGGCACCGCCTGTCGGCATTGAATACCGCGTCGACCGCTTTAACGGCCTAATGCTAATACTGATCTGCGCCATTGCTGCGGTGGTATTGCCATTCGCCCGTACCAGTGTTGAAAAAGAAGTCTCCAGCAATCGGCTATCGCTGTTCTGGGCTGCCTGGCTACTCTGTTTTACTGGCCTGCTCGGTATTGTCATCACTGGTGATGCTTTTAACGTGTTTGTATTTTTAGAGGTGTCGTCCCTCGCTACCTACGCACTCATTGCCTGCGCCCGGGACCGCCGGGCACTGACCAGCGCCTTCCAGTATCTGATCATGGGTACGATCGGGGCTACCTTTATATTGATCGGCATTGGCCTGCTCTACATGCTTACTGGCACCCTCAATATGGCCGATCTGGCGCAGCGTCTGCCTGCGGTCACCCAGGCCCGCACTCTCAACGCCGCATTTGGATTTATTGTCGTTGGCTGCAGCTTGAAACTGGCCCTGTTCCCCCTGCACCTGTGGATGCCCAACGCCTACGCCTTTGCACCGTCGGCGGTCACTGCCTTCATCGCCGCGACAGCAACCAAAGTTTCCATCTACGTGATGCTGAGATTCTTCTTTACCGTTTTTGGAGCGGAATTCTCTTTCGGTTCCATGCCGCTGGGAGAGGTGTTGATGACCCTCTCCATTATCGCCATGTTCAGCGGCTCACTGGTCGCTATTTATGAGCGCAACGTCAAAAGAATGCTCGCCTATTCCAGCGTCGCGCAGATCGGTTACATCACCCTTGGGATCAGTCTGGCGACCAGTAGCGGGCTGGCAGCAGGCATGCTTCACCTGATTAACCACGCCGTGATTAAGGCCGGCCTGTTTATGACCATGGGAGCCGTGGTCTACCGCCTTGGTTCCTGCAGGCTTGACCAATTATCCGGTCTGGGCAAGCAAATGCCCTGGACCATGGCCGCTTTTGTCGCTGGTGGCCTGAGCCTGATCGGGGTGCCACTGACCACCGGATTTGTCAGCAAATGGCATCTTGCCAGCGCCGGTTTTGGTGCTGGCCTGCCGCTTGTACCCGTGGCAATCCTCGCCTCCTCGCTGCTGGCGGTTATCTACGTCTGGAAAGTCATTGAGACGGCCTATCTGCGCTCACCCCTTGAGAACGCCACTCCAGTAAAAGAAGCACCAATTTCTTTATTAATACCCATGTGGATCATGGTGGCTGCTAATTTCGCGTTTGGTATTCAGGGCACCGTCATCTGGCAGGCAGTCCAGCAAGCCGCCGTGCAGCTCAGGGGCGGAGTGTAAAACATGGCCATGCTGGAGCATCCTATTTTACTGGCCATGCTAATCCCGCTGATCGGTGGCCTGTTAATTTTGATCACCGGCAACCAGCCCAATCTGCGCGAAACAGTTACCCTGGTCACCGCTACTACCCTGTTCTGGAATGTCTTTGGCATTTATCAGCTCTGGCAGGCCGGCACGGCGCTGGAACTCAGCCTGTTCGACACGGTTACCGGCATACCGATTGCTTTTAAGGTCGAACCCCTGGGGATGCTGTTTGCGCTGATCGCCAGTTTTCTCTGGATTGTCACCAGCATTTACGCCACCGGCTATATGCGCGGCCATCACGAAAAAAATCAGACCCGGTTCTATTTTTTCTTTGCCCTGGCCATTGCCAGCGTGATGGGGCTGACCTTCTCCGCCAACCTGCTGACCCTGTTTATTTTTTACGAAGTGCTAACCCTCTCCACCTTCCCGCTGGTGACCCACGCCGGTACCGATGCGGCACGAAAAGGCGGCAGGACTTACCTGGGAATACTGCTCGGCACCTCGATCGCATTTTTTCTGCTGGCACTGGTCGCCACCTGGGCGATCAGCGGCACCCTCGATTTCACCGCCGGTGGCATTTTGCCGAAAGATATACCGGCACCGCTGGTGGCGCTGCTCTACGGCCTGTTCCTGTTTGGTGTCGGCAAAGCCGCATTAATGCCCTTTCACCGCTGGCTACCGGCGGCGATGGTCGCGCCTACCCCGGTCTCAGCGCTGCTGCACGCGGTGGCGGTGGTCAAGGCCGGGGTTTTCAGCGTGCTCAAAATCACCGTCTATATATTTGGGATTGAATCCCTGCAGTCAGGCCAGGCCAGTCAGTGGATGCTCTATGTGGCGGGAGCCACGGTGTTGCTGGCATCGCTCATTGCCATGACCAAGGATAATCTCAAGGCGCGGCTGGCTTATTCCACGGTCAGCCAGCTCGCCTACATCGTGATGGGGGCCGCCCTCGCCCATCAGCTAGGCATTATTGGTGGGGCCATGCACATTGCCACCCACGCCTTTGGCAAGATCACTCTGTTTTTTGCCGCCGGCGCCATTATGGTGGCCAGTCACAAAACCGAAATCAGCCAGATGCGTGGCCTCGGCCGAGCCATGCCCTTTACCTTTGGTGCAATGCTCATTGGCTGCCTGAGCATTATTGGCCTGCCGCCCATGGGCGGCACCTGGAGCAAATGGTATCTGGTGATGGCAACGGTCGATACCGAGCAGTGGATCATGTTGGGCATATTGCTGGTGAGTTCGCTGCTAAACATCGCTTATCTACTTCCTATTCCTGTTCGCGCCTTTTATGGCGGCACTACCTCATCGAACCCGACCACCGCGATTAAAGAAGCCCCCCTGTTTTGCCTGATCGCAATGGGGATCAGTGCCAGCGGTTGCCTGCTCCTGTTTTTCTACCCCCAGCCCCTTTATGAGCTGGTCTCCGCCCTGTTTCCTGGTTAAGGGGGAATCGCCATGAGTGAACATTCATCTAAAGCAGCTGCCGACGAGAAACGCTACCTGTTCGACAACCCCAAAAACGTGCAGCGACTGCTGCGGGGGTTTTACGTCTGCTGTCTGCTACTGGTGCTGGCCGAATTCGTCATCCACCGACACGTGGTGCACCCCTGGGAAGCACTCTTCGCTTTTCATGCCGCTTATGGGTTCATCGCCTGCGTGATACTGGTACTGACCGCCACGCAGATGCGCAAACTCCTCATGCGTGACGAGGACTATTACGAATCCGGTAACAATCACCTGGACAATAATCAGGATGGCGACCATGTGGGCCGCTGACCTGCCACCCTATATTCCCTTTTTCGCGGCGGCGCTGGTGATGGCGCTGGCCCGGAGTCATGTCCTGCGCGCAGCGGTTGGCGTGCTGGTGCCGGTATTGGGTGGTTTACACCTCTGGCTCGATGTCGCGCCGGGATTGACCACCTATCGCACGCTGTTCGACATGCAGTTGATGCCATTTCGCACCGACCAGCTCAGTCTGCTGTTCGGTTACCTGTTCCACATTGCGGCCTTTATCGGCATGCTCTACGCCCTGCACGTGCGCGACCGGGTACAGCAGGTCGCCGCCATGCTCTACGCGGGTAGCGCCCTGGGCGCCGTGTTTGCCGGTGACCTGCTCACCCTGTTCCTGTTCTGGGAAGGGCTGGCGCTAACCTCCGTGTTCCTG
>Ga0209273_10001000_pt1 | contig 28739 bp, 25 predicted proteins | sample tdAd471_FD_187126 | JGI IMG/M metagenome (GOLD analysis project Ga0209273, IMG submission 187126) | Marine sediment microbial communities from the Atlantic coast under amendment with organic carbon and nitrate - tdAd47.1 (SPAdes)... | ecosystem: Environmental > Aquatic > Marine > Coastal >...
GGCAAGCACTGAGCGAACTTCAGATCCATAAGGGTCACTAGTAACTATATGAATCTAGTGTGGTTTAAGGATTTGAAATTCGCTCTGCACCTGGCCGTTTCAATGTGGCGAATTTCAAATCCACCACACTAGGTGGTGTTGACATTCAGAAGATGCCGTGGCGAAAATGCTGGTTTTCTGTGAGCCGAAGCGCAGCGTACTAAAGGTACGTGAGCATCGGAAGCACGGGAAAGCGGCATGTGCAGACCGGCAAGGCTGTAATGGCGACACGTCGATGGTCAGCCAGACCTAAGCCCTTACATTCCCCTGCCCGGAGCTACTCCCACTCGATTGTTTCTCCAAGAGTTAAGTTGTTGGAATATATAGCAAAAAAATATTTTTTCGGGACGTATGCCGAAGCAAAGTCCGTCAGGATCCTATCCTGTTGTTTTTGAAACCTTATTTTGAAGCCATTGAAGAATCCGGTATCCATCAACATTCGGTGTCAATTGAGCATTAGCAGGTACCAAACCAAACTGGACCGAAATGCAGCCAAGCGATTCGGTTGATAGCATTTTTACCGTCCCGTCCAAAGATCGCTGCAACTTTTCTGAGGTGATAGTTTAGGCACGCAACGAACTGATACCTGGCTACCATGAATGCGGCAGATGATTGAACTAGCACAAAGGGTCTCATGCACTCATTGCTTATCATTCTGCCGGTCTTAGGTTCAGGGCGTAGGAACCCGATCAGCGCAATCCGTTTACGCGCTCCATCTGCGCAAATGATCTGCACGCTATTTCCGGAAGTCGGGGACTCACATAATGACTGCGAGGCAACGGGACGGGCTGATCGCGCCGTTGACGCGACTGCGTCAACCAGAGCCGGTGCGGTGTTCCAGCCGAACGAATAGCAGATTTGAACTTGAAAAGTCGTACCATTGGATTTCACCGTGAGGGAAAAACCAAAGACGTCTCTTTATATGGGATCATTGTTGAATGATGGCGATATGACCGGAGCCGCTATCAGGAACATCGGGTTGCTTTCAGAGATTGCATTTGATTCCAGACAGCCGTCCCCGCCCCACGCTTTGCAGGACGACACGCTTTCCGGTAAAATCGAACTACCGATCGAGCACGAATTTTCCAGGGTCTGCTATTTCCCAATAGTCGCCCGCGTAGCCTGCCCGGAGTACCGGATTGGCCAGTTCCGTCCGGTAGACCCCGTCCACAATGCAGTCTTGGCTAAGATGAACTGCTAAGACTTCACCAATGACCATCCAGGTGTCGATCAGTTGTCCGGCTAATGTTGTCAATTGTCGCACTTCGACACTGCGGCATTCCAGGATTGCCGGGCTGCCTGCTACGCCTGCTGGGCGGATCAGGGACGACGCCTTGCGCGCAAGACCGGCAAGGTCAAACTCATCGACCGTCGGCTCAAAATTTTGCGACGTACAATTCATCACGTCAACCTGACTGCGCGAAGCCGTGCTGATTGAAAATTCCCCAGTTTCTGCTATGTTGTTCACGGTGTCTTTGCGGCCAATGCTTGAAAACATCACCATAGGCGGTCGGTCGTTGACCATATTGAAGAAGCTGTAAGGTGCCAAATTGCCGATGCCGGCATTCGATACGGTTGAGACCCAGGCAATCGGGCGCGGTGCAATTATTGCCTTCAAGGGATTCCGGCGCAGGCCGTGTCCATCGGCAACGCGAAATTCATGATAGGAAGAAGCGACGTTAGTCATGGTTTGATCAATACTTTCCCGCCAGTCCCAAGCTGGGCATAATCTGCGATGTTGTCAGGAAGGAGCATATCTTCAAGAGCAATCACTTGGCGGTATTCACTGGCGAACACGGAATTCAGCGACTCTCGGACTCGGGCTTTCATTGCTGCAACGACAGACGGTTCAAAATTTGCAAGAACCGACTGAAGCAGCCAGCCTCCCATGCCCCACGCCATGCCGAATGATCTCGAAAAAGTCACTGGACTGGGATCGAGACCGCCAAAGAAATAGAGTTGCTTATGAACCGTCGAACCATACCGTCCGGCAATTTGTGCGTGACGCACGGCGGCCTGCTCCATGGTCAGCAATATTTTTCCCGCCAACGCGCCTCCGCCCGTGGCATCGAAGGCCAGTGTCGCGCCGCTGCCAATCAGGGCGTCGAGCAGTTGCCCCGAAAATCCGTCATCCGAGCTGTTGCAGACGTACTGCGCCCCAATATCGCGCAACATGCATACCGCCTCTTGCGACCGGACAATGTTGACCAACGGAATGGAGTCTTCGAGGCACAGGCGGTTGAGCATTTTGCCCAGGCTCGATCCAGCTGCAGTCAGGACTAGGGCGCGATGGCCTTCCCGCAGCATGGTTTCAGTCATCGCCAGAGCCGTCATCGGGTTGATCCACGCTGATGCTGCGGATTCGGCACTGGCTGATGACGGCACGACAATGCAGTCATCGACCGAAACCGAGCGCAGATCGGCGAATGTCCCTGACGCAGCCATTGATACCCGTTTACCCAACATGGCCCGGACACCGTCGGAATCGCCGGTCGCAACGACCAGGCCGGTGCCTTCATTTCCAAGCGGAACGTCCTTGCCGATCCGGTTGGCATGGGCTGACAACCCCTGACGGGACAGCTTGCCACGGACCACAGCAACTCCGCGTTCGTTGCCGAACTGAAGGTCCGCAGGAGCGATCCCGCAGAACATCGCCTTTACGTCCGCCGGATTGATCGGTGCGGCGTCCATCCGCACGGTCAAGCCATGAGGCCCAGGGGCAGGAACCTCGGCCATTCTGAGCGTTACCTCAAGATTGCCGTCGGTATCCAGTCGGGAGACCAACTGCCGCGTCTGCACGCCGGTCAACGCTCACGCCCATCGACGAAGTCAAGCCCGCCATCGACGATCGCGCCCTTCTGCCCGCCAACCACCTTGCTACGCCCAACTTTGGCGAGATTTGCTTGGGTATCCATGTTTGCCATTCTTCCTCTCCAGCGCCGATCGAGCCCGGAATGCGCCTTGCCCGCTATGGGTGGGCCAAATCCAGCCGGAGAATCCGATTTACTTGCAATATCGATTGACAATCAATCGATATTTTAGGACAAATGAACATGAATCTCGCGTCACCGCAATTTGTTGTGGCGACGCGTGTTGTTACGCTGGAACGGGACTGGCACTGGACAAATGACAAGAAATTACCGCATCGGCCAGATCGTGCCGAGCTCCAACACCACGATGGAAACCGAAATTCCGGCCATGCTAAGGGCGCGGGAAAGCCACTATCCTGAACGGTTCACGTTCCATTCCAGCCGCATGCGCATGATGCATGTCGTCAAGGAAGAGTTGGCGGCCATGGATGCGCAAAGTTTGCGCTGCGCTGCGGAACTTGCCGATGCGCGAGTCGATGTCATGGGATACGCCTGCCTGGTTGCGATCATGGCGATGGGGCCAGGTTATCACTGTGAAAGTCAGACCAAGCTTGCGGAAGTTGCGCGTAAGGAAGGCGCGAGTTCGCCCGTCGTTTCAAGCGCAGGGGCACTGATCACCACCCTTCAGGAACTGGGGCTGCGCAAGGTTGCAATTCTGGCACCCTATATGAAGCCGCTGACCCAGACCGTGGTCGACTACATCGAGGCTGAAGGCTTCGAAGTATGCGCGTCGCGCGCGCTTGAAATTTCGGACAATCTGGCCGTCGGGTTGAGAGCGCCGGAGCTGGCCCTGGAAGCTGCGTCCGAGATTGATCTTGCCGGGGCGCAGGCGCTGGTCCTGTCTGCCTGCGTGCAGATGCCTGCGGCCGCAGCGATCGATGCGGCCGAACGGAAATTCGGCCTGCCAGTCGTTACGGCATCGAGCTGCACGGTGCGTCAGATGCTCAAGGCATTGGGCCTTGCTCCGGTCGTGCCAGGATTTGGCGCAGCCTTGTCATTGCAGAATGCTTGATGGATAAGGGCGGTCTGAATTTGCATGAAAAAGGTAGCCCGTTCGGCAATGGAACCAACATATTATCGCAACTGGCACCTCGCCAAGGATGAAACCGAATTCAAGTTGACCGAACTTGAGTTTTCGGTGCTCCGTGTTCTTGAAGCCTTTTCAAGATGGGTTGCGTCGGTCGATGAAATGGTCGGCCTGTCGGAACTGAAGCATGGCGAGCACGTCATCCTGCATGTGATCCGGATGCAGAACCGCCCGAAAAGCGGGGCGACGATCGCAAGGCTACTGAATCGGGATGATCTTCCGAACATTCAGTACAGCCTGCGAAAGCTTGAAAGCTCTGGTTTGATCGAAAAAAGCAAAGAGGCTGGAACCAAGAATTATACTTACTCGATCACCGATCTTGGCGAACGATTGACGAATGAATATTCGCGACTGAGAAGTGAAATTTTGATCCGAAAACTCAGAAGTATTGCTGAATTTGATAGCCGTGTTGAAGATGCGACTGAGCTTTTGTCATTTTTGACTGGAGTCTACGAAGAATCGGCACGAACGTCAGCCACTTTGAATCGGGCTCCCTGATCGTTCGCTATCCCGCAGACATGCCACCATCGACTGCCAGGGCGGCACCGGTGACATACCGGGCTTCATTGGAAAGGAGCCATGCGACGGCATCGGCGATCTCTGGTGGCTGCGCCGCGCGTCCCCATGGTATCATCGCATCGAATGCATGTGCATCGCCGTTTGCAACCCGCAGGAGGTTTGGTGTCTCGGTCGCGCCGGGGCAAATCGCATTGATGCGAATACCGCTTGTGGCGTAATCAAGTGCCGCTGACCGCGTTAGGCCGATCACGGCATGCTTTGCCGCAACATAGTGCGCAATTCCGGGCACCCCCTTCAGGCCAAAGATCGATGCGTTATTGACAATCGCTCCGCTGCCTTGCCGGACCATCCAGCTCAGCTGTTCAACCATGCAGTAGTAGACGGACGTGAAATTGAGGCCAATCACCCATTCGCTCTCATCATCAGAGATGGTGTGAAGAGGTTTGAAATCCGCGTGGCCACCGGCATTGTTGTACGCAAGGTCGATCCGGCCGAATTCTTCCCCGATCCCGGTGATAAGTGCACGGATCACGCCGCGCTGGGCAATATCACCCGGCCGCACAACGGCAGTGCCGCCTTCTTGCGCAACCGCATCGGCGACCGTTTCCAGCTTGCCGGGATCCCGGCCATTGAGAACAACGGTCGCGCCTTGTCGCGCAAGCCTTCGTGCGACCGCGCGCCCTATCCCCGAACCTGCGCCGGTAATGACCGCAATTTTGCCCTGCTGGGTCAAAGGCCCAACTCGCTGCGGGACCGCATCAGGGTATCGACACAGGCGTAGAGGATCTTTTCCAAGCATGGCATGAGGTCCGGGACGTAAGTTGCACCCATGCCCCCCAGTCCTTCGGCGATCGGCAGAGGAGACCCTTCGGCGGGCCATGGCCAGCCAATGCGGGCCGTAGGAATGCCAAGACGCCGCAGGGCCGCGCCATCGGTCTGCCCGCCCATCGGATCGGGTGTGGAATAGTTCCGGCCTTCGATGTGCTCCCATCCCCGCCTTGCCGACTGGATGATCCAGTTGGACGGATCGGTGGATCCGCCGGGAACGGATCCATACATGTCCCAATCACACTCGATTTCGGGATGCTTGCCCGCCAGCGCGGTCATGAACGCTTCGAATTGCGCCTTCACTTCTCCTGGACTGGTGCGTGGATTGATCCGGACATCAAAAAAGATCTCGGTGACGGCACTCGGAAATGAAGGTCGTTCCGGCCAGCCGCTCCTGACCCCGCCGATCCAGCCATGGGGATAGACATCGCCTGAGCGATTCCGTTCGGCATAGTCGATCAGCCATTGTTCGAGTTCAAGGATTACCGTCGCAGCGGGAACGATCGAACTGCGGAATCCTGGCGTTCCGCGCGGAACGCCGGCATAGCCCAAAGTCCCTTTGACCTGAATTTTGAACCAGCCCATACCCGGCTCTTCATGGTATACCCAGTTCCAAGGCTTCATGATCACCGCGAAATCGGGTGCCATACCACGGCTGAAAAGATGGTGCAGGCCATGACTCATCCCGGCATTGTCACGCCAGGGAATCGTGACGGGCATGCCACCATCAGCAAATCCAACATTGAGATTGCCCCGCAGCGGCACCTCTGCCTCGACTAGGGCCGTTGCCACTTCCATCATGCTCGCCACGCCCGCCTTGGGATTTGATGATCCAAGGCCGTAAACCCAATCATCGACCATGGTCGCTTTTGGCTTGAGATCGACGAACTGTTCCGGCCCGGCCCAGGGATAATCGCTTTCGTCCCCTTCAAGGTGGGTGTCGATCGGCGCATAGAGCAGCAATGTTGCACCGCCACCGGAGCCTCGCCGTTCCCCGAGAACATTAGCCGAAATGTCGGTCATCGGATCGATTGTTGGCCTGAGGCCGATCTGCTCCATCCGGCCCGACACGAACTCCACAACTTCACCCGTGGCCCCGGTCGGCGAATGGATATTGGTAATATCGAACAACAGCTGCTTGAGGCGTCCCGCATTCAGGCAATTGCGGGCGTTGGCGTAAGCCATTTCCATTTCCGGGGTAAACGGCATCGCAGTCGTGGGTTCCATGCTCAATTCTCCCTCAAGGCAGCGTGTGCGGTTATGGTGGCAGCATCGGCGAGCAACTGACGGTCGTGCTCGCGCATCGCGATAAGTTGTAGTCCCAGCGGCAGTCCGTCGGATCGCCACTCGACAGGAAAGCCAAGGCAGGGTGTGCCAAGCGCGGTCCACATGCGTTGGAACACGGGATCTCCAGTCGCGGTCAATCCCTCAGGTGCGGTGCCCGGTGCAGCCGGTGCCAGCAGCAAATCGACGGCATCGAACACCTCTGGCAAAAGCGCTATGCATTCGTTTTGTAGCGCGCGGCACTGCTGATAGTCGACTTCAATGTCGGCTGCGCCGCTATCGATCATGGTGCGGAACGCATCGCTGACTTTATCCGGGTGAGTGTTCCGGATATGCCCAAGCGTGCGGGCCGCTTCGTAGCGATGGATCAACGTTTGGGCAGCGGTCAGGCCATCGAACTCTGGCCGCAGGTCGACATCGCTGACGATATGGCCTGCCTTTCGCAACTGCTCGGCAAAGGCCAGCAGCGCATGTTGCATTTCCCCGCCGGCCTGGTCCCAGATGGGCGTGCGGCAAACACCGATGCGCAAAACCGCACGGGGGCTACAGCTGTGGGCATCATCGGCCAGCACTGAATCGGCTCGGGTCAGCAACTCCATATTGCGCGCAAAGAGCCCCAATGTGTCGAGGCTCGATGCTGTTTCCAGCACGCCGCCAAGGGGATAGCGGCCAAAACTCGGCTTGAACGCCAGCGTGCCACAAAAGCTGCCCGGTCGGATAATCGAACCGGCGGTCTGCGTACCCAGCGCAATATCGGCCTGCCGATCCGCAACAACAGCTGCTGAACCGCTGGACGACCCGCCCGGCGTATGCCCGGCCTTGCACGGGTTGACCGTGGGGCCGGGCGAATAGGTCGCAAATTCCGCCGTTACGGTCTTGCCAAGAACGATCACCCCGGCCGCACGAAGCCGGGCAACCGCCGCTGCATCGTGGTGGGCGATGTTGCCGGCAAATATGGTGGATCCATGCGTGGTGGGCATGCCCGCAACATTGATAACGTCCTTTACGCCCAACACCGTTCCGGCAAGCGGGCCCGCGCCACCCTGTGCTGCGCGGTCCAGATGGCTCCAGCCATGAACCGCCGCGTCACGCGCGTCGATCCGCGCAAGGCATTCCTGCAGCCCCATGGACTCAGTCTGCAACCATCCGGTGCCCCCAGAGCATCGGCTGATCGTAGGTCTTGATCTCCCAGTCCGGGCCAATGTCACGACCACCGAAGCCGTATTCGATCCAGAAGCCCGACGGCGTTTGCAGATAGAAGCTTTGCATGTGGTCGTTGGAATGCTTGCCGGGATCGAGCATGACCGGAATGCCACGGTCGCGCACGATGTCGTAGCCGTAGCCCACGTCGTCGAGCGAGTTTGCTTCGACCATGATATGCATCAGCCCACCGGCCGGGCCTGGCCCTTCCTTCGCCAGGGCCAGCGTATGGTGCCGTGGGTTGCAGTGCAGGAAGACCATATCATGGATATCCCAAGCGATATAGTCTGAAATGTCAAAGCCCATAACCTCTTCGTAGAACTTGACCGAGGCGGGCAAATCCTTGACCCAAAACACGATATGGCCAAGGCCCTGTGATCCGGTCTTGTAGCCAGAGATGCCCCGGCGCGGCGCAAAAGCCGTGTTGGTAACGAGCGGCCCATAGTAGATTTCGTTGTGTGAACCGATCATCGGACAGGTGAAGCTGTACAGCTTGCGCACCTTGCGTTCTTCGCAAAGCTCTGGCGATCCGGCCGTCACTTCGGTCCCTTTTGCCTGAAGCAGCGCGGCAAGTTGATCAAGCCGCCCTTCGCTTCCAACTTCCCAGCCGACCACAGCAACGCTGTCGGTCGAGCCTGGATAAAGGGTGATTCGGTGATGATAATTATCAAGGCGATAATCGACCGCGTTCGACCCCTCGCGTGGTCTGGGCTCCATGCCAAAAACACCTTCCAGTAGGCTGCACCATTCATCGAGCTTGCTGATGTTGAGGCCGACATAGCCCAGACTATCTACGCCCATCGTTATTCTCCCGTTCAGTTGCTGGCTACAAATTGCTCGGCAAAGATATTACCCGGCGCGAGCCCTAGTGCTTCGAGATGCGCGCGCGCCGCTGCGATCATGCCGGGGGGGCCACACAAATAGGCCACACTATCTGGCGTAAGACCATCGGCAGGGGTCAACGCTTCGACCGGATTGCCGACTTGCACCCCAGCGGGTGGAGTGCCGCGATCCACCGCAATGCGCACTTGAAGCGTAGGTGACCATTGCTGATGCAAATCCAGCTGATCCAGCGCGAAGAGCCCTTCGGGTGACTGGCAGCCGAAGCTGAGGATCGTTTTGGGCTTGCGGCCGGGCACGCGCCGCAGGGCGGCAAGCATCGACAACATCGGCGCCAACCCAGTGCCGCCGGCAATCATGATGTGCGGTTCACGCACCTTTTCCTTCAGGAAAAACTGGCCGTAAGGCCCTCTGATCTCGACCACATCGTCCGGCTTCGCCTGATTTTCGAGCCATCCTGACATGATCCCGCCGGGCAAAATACGAATGAGCAGTTCGATTCGGGGAAGATCGGAGGCCATCGTCGCCATCGAATAGCTGCGCACGACTTCCGTCCCCGGCACCTTGATCTGGATAAACTGGCCAGGACGGAAATCCATGGAATAGCCTTCGGCCAGTTCGAGTTCGAAGCGGATGACATCGTTTGCGATCCGCTCGACGGCGTTGACGAAGCACTTGGCTTCAATCGGTCGGCCAGCACCGGCGGCGCTGTCATAGGCAACCGAAAAGCGGCATTCGCCCTTGGGCTCGGTAGCGCAAAGCAGGCGGTAGCCCTGCTCGCGCTCGCCCGGCAGTAGCGACACGGCCAACCCGCTGCGGTGCTCAGCCTTTCCCTCCACCAGCCGGGCCAGGCAGCTGCCACAGCTTCCGGTTCTGCATTGGAACAGGATTGGAACTTCGCCTTCAAGCGCGGCGTCAAGCACACTGTGGCCCGGCTGGACCAGAAGTTCGTGCTCGACGCCGTCTGTGAAGCCGAGAACTACCTTAGTAGTCGTTGACATTTTCAATCTTTTCAACCTTGTATCCGGGTGCCTTGCCCTGAGCGAGGCGGCGCAATCGGATGCTTGACGTCTTCGTTGCGTTGGTTACCCCCTTGCCCGGCTTGGCGATGCCGCGGTTCCAGCGCGAGGCCAGTTTGCGCCATGTGACAGGAGAAACATCGGTCTCCACCAGTTGTTCATCGTCCCAACCGGTACCATCGGTGTAGAACTCTTCCATTGCTTCACGTGCATAGAGGTCACAGTCGTTGAAGCCGCGGAGACAGAGCGGCATGTAGAGATTGTCGAAGCGATACTGGAATTTTTTTCGCTCATCGTCAGTCTTGCAGATGCGCACCATAACCTCCCAGTATTCATAAAGGTCATCAGTTATTGGAACATACCATTCGTACTGGACGACATGATCTTCGGGCCAATTTTCTACCATCAGGCACCCCGGAAGCACCACCGATGTGCGGTAGAAACGGCTATTCGCTCCTTCGATCTTCAGCCCCAGGTCTGGATTTTCCAAGATCGGCTTCCAGCGATCGGTGAACAGCCACTGCATCATCCCCTTCGGGCCGTCCTCGTCCTCGATCAATGAAATGGGCTCCTCGTGATCGGGTACGATTCCCAGCGGCAGCACCCAATCCATCGCGTGAACGATCGCGTTATCTTTGTGGACAAGGATATGCGCATTATCGAAGCCGTTTTCACAGGCAATGCGCCAGTTGGACTGCCCGGTCCGGTGCAGGCCCAGCGCAACCGCTCCTTCGTCCAGGATGCCCGGCGCATCTGGCCAGAGCGGGTGAGGGAAACGTTCATTGTTTTCCGGAAAGCGTACCGGCAAATCGTGCGCAAGCGGCGGTACATCCTCAAGCGGAAAATCATCTTCACGCACGAAGACGAAAATCATTCCGGCGATTTCTTCGACCGGATAAGTTGTCACGCCGGTCTTGCCGATAAGCTTGCTGTCAGGATTGGCGACGATCGTGTTCAGAACACCAGATGCAAGATCAAAATTGAAGCCGTGATACCAGCAGGTGATCGACGTGTCGTTAAAACAGGTCGGTTTGGCCGACAGGCGCACGCCGCGGTGAACGCACTGATCCTTGATTGCATAGAGTTTGCCTGCTGCTCGGCGCAGCAGGATTGGGATCCCGGCTATCTGGATGCCTTCAACCGCCTGTTCGGGAAGCTCTTCGCTGAACAACGCTGGATACCAGTGATTTACAAACCCCCAGGCGGCATCCTTGTAGGGCTGGTACTGGCTTTGGGTTTTTTCGTCGTTCATCCTGGCCGTGCTGATCTCATTGACCCTCACGGTCCGACGGCGAACAGGAGCTTGATCGTTCATTTTCTGCGTTCCTCTCTGGCCTTCCGGCGGCATTGTTCTCAAAGCTGTCCGGTCAAGAATTTGGCAACAACCTCATCATGTTCCTCGGGTCGCTCCCACTGCGGCCAGTGCGCGCATCCGCGCATGATATGCTTTTTGGCGCCAGGGATAATCGCTTCGAGTCTGTCAGCGGCATTTTCGCCGTGGATGGGATTCTTGTCGGTCCACAGCACAAGCGTTGGGCAGGCGATCTTGCGGATGTCATCTTCCTGCCAATAGAACTGGCTGATGTTCGGCCGGAACAAATAGTCATAATAGACAAGGAGGGCTTCCCGTGTTTCCGGGATTGTCCACAACGCCCGGCGCAGATCGATAAGCTCGTCGGTCACACCGCCCAGTGGCATGAGCCATTCTAGGCGTTTGCGCAGTGTCTCTGTGGTCGGGTTGAGCAGGGCGTTAACCGAAACCTCGCGCAAAGCATCAAGATCACTGTCGCCTTCACGTGCATGGGCCGGATCAAGGTGCATCCCCCAGGTGGTATTGAGGATCACCTTTGAGGTGCGGTCTGGATGGTTGATCGCCATGTCATAGGCGATCCAGCCACCAAGTGATTCGCCTTCGACCGCTGCCCTTTCGATTCCCATGTGATCCATCAGATTGAGCAACTGGTCGGTGAACTGGGTAAGCCAGTGGTCCTTGCTGCCCGGAGGGGTTTCCGAAAAGGGTGGACGCGACGACATGCCATGCCAAATGAAGTCGATCGCAATGGGTTGGCAAACCTTGGCCAGCCGCGTCATGTTGCGAGAATAGGTTTCCGCATGACCGCCGCCGCCATGCAACAAGAAGACGTGTTCACCGACACCTGGCGCGGAGATGACGCGCGAGCGATATTTGCCCGTGTCTATGAAGCGCGTTTCCGTTCCAAGCAGATCGACGTGAATGGATGACATTTGAATTCTCACCATGGCAAGCACCTGACTCGATGCGTTCTGTTCGTATGAATAGATCGATTATCAATTGATTGTCAATCGAATATAAATGAAGGCCAATTTCCTCAGTTTGCGATCTGTCTGTGCGAGCGGATTCTCAAGATATGCTGGAGATCGCTCTGGATTTGGCAGGGCATCGCCACGCTGTGGAAAGAGTCGGTTGGCCTAGGAATTCATTATAAATGAATTTACAATTGAAAATCGATTGACATCTATTCTAAGTTTGAGCATACGCGTGCTGCGCAAGGGATCGTGTCGCCGTCATCTGCGCGGCGGCGCTCAAGTCCCGATTTCGGAATCGCCTTGGGCGGGACACCAGCGGGTGGGCCGGATCAATGTGGTCAATGAGGGGAGATAAAAATTATGAAAATCCGTTATCTTTTAACCGCTGGGTGTTCGGCGTTCGCGCTGAGCTTCGCCGGAAGTGCAGCTGCGCAAGTCGTTGACCAGAGTGCTGAGCAAGTAGTAGTCGAAGATGATGCGGGTGTCGGTGAAATCATCGTGACCGCGAACAAGCGAGAGCAATCCATCAACAAGGTTGGCCTTGCTATCACTGCGGTAAGCGGTGAGGCGCTGGCTCAACAGCGCGTTGTAAGCTTGAGTGACCTGGCCGGTGTAGTGCCCGGTCTCAGCTACACACCTTCTGCCACCCAAACACCTGTTTATACACTGCGCGGTGTCGGCTTTTACGAAACTACCTTGGCGGCCTATCCGACCACCAGCGTCTATGTCGATCAGGTTCCCCTGGCATTTCCCGCACTGGGAGCCCATGCCAACTTCGATCTGGAGCGCGTCGAAATCCTGAAAGGGCCGCAGGGCACTCTGTTCGGACAGAATTCGACCGGCGGCGCGATCAACTTCATTGCGGCCAAGCCAACCAATGAATTTTCAGCAGGTGCTGATCTCTCCTACGGGCGATTCAACCGGCTCGACATCAACGCGCATGTCAGTGGTCCGCTCAGCGATACGCTCCGGGCGCGTCTGGCGATTACGACCTCCCAAGCCGATGATTGGCAATACAGCTATACGCGCAACGATACCCTTGGTCAGGTCAACTACTACGCGGCCCGCCTCCTGCTCGACTGGGAGCCTTCCAGTCGCCTCAACTTTCAACTCAACCTGAATGGATGGCGCGACAAGAGCGATCCGCAGGCTCCGCAATACCAGACGCTGCTTTCTCAGGCGCCGCCGTTCACCGATCCGGCGCTCCGCGCGTATCCCTTCGCGCCATTCAACGCGCGAGCAGCCGATTGGACGCCGACCGAAATCGCGTCGCAGAATGGACCGTGGACCCCAAAGACTCGGCCCCATGCGAACAACCGCCTCTTGCAGGGCGCGCTGCGCACGAACTGGGAGGTTGCTGACGATGTAACGGTTACCGCGATCTCCTCTTACGTCGACTACAAGCCTAACCAGGGCTTCGAGACCGACGGCACATCCTTGTTCGTCCTTGATTTCATCGTCGATCGCGGCTTCATCAAGTCGTTCAATCAGGAACTTCGGATTTCCAACGGCGGGAATACAAAGTTCCGCTGGGTCGTGGGCGGCAACTACGAGAAGAGCCACGTGTACGAATACCAGTTGCTGACTTTTTCTCAAGAGAGCACCGCTGCGATCTTCGGCTACACAGGCGCCTATGTCTATTCTGACCAAAAGATGCGCAACTATGCGTTTTTCGCCAACGGCGAATATGATCTTGGAAGCCAACTGACGTTGAAGGCCGGGGCCCGCTATACAAACGCGCGCCGGACGGCTGCTACCTGTACGGGCGATCCCGGCGACGGCACATTTGGTGGTGTGTTTGATTCGTTGGGCAATGCTATCCAGTTGGGCTTCTTCCCGATGGCAGGTTTCACACCGACCGGGGTTCCGGTGCCTCCCATCGGGGCTGGTTGCGCCCCGCTCGACAACACGACGCTTGATGGCACTCCAGCCACCTATCTGCCGGGCGAGTTCCGCGACACGCTCCAGGAGAATAACGTCTCGTGGCGCGCTGGGATCGATTACAAGGCTGCGCCCGGACTTCTGCTCTATGCCAACGTGGCGAAGGGCTACAAGGCGGGCAGCTTCCCGATTGCGGCGGCAGCAACCTTCGAACAATTCCTGCCAGTGGTACAGGAATCGCTACTTTCGTACGAAGCGGGCTTCAAATTCAGCTCATCCGACCGGCGGTTCAGCGCCAGTGGTGCTGCATTCTATTACGATTATCGGGACAAGCAGCTGCGCGGCAAGATCGTCGATCCGATCTTTGGAGTGCTTGACGCACTGGATAACATTCCCAAGTCCCGGATGCTTGGGTTCGAACTCGATACCACCTACACTCCCGTTGATGGGCTGACGCTGGGCCTGTCAGGCAGCATTCTGGACAGCAAGATCACCAACTTCGTCGGCCGTGATACCGCAGGCGGCGTCATCGATTATGCTGGATCGGTCATCCCTTACACCCCGAAATACCAATTGCGTCTTTCGGCGGACTACAAATGGACGGTTGGCAATGCCGAACCTTTTATCGGGGCGGTCTACTCCGTCCGCAGCAAAGCTATTGCCAATATCGGCGGCGCTCGTGGCTTGGTCATCACGCCTGATTTCCGCTCCTCGGTCCCGGCCAGCGACACTTACACGATCGACGGCTATGGCCTGCTTGATCTGCGGGCTGGCGCCTCATTTAATGACGGGCAGTGGAGCGTCATGGTATTTGGCAAGAATGTCCTGAACAAATACTATGCGAGCAACGTGTTCACAGACTATGACACGATCGCCAGATTTGCCGGACAGCCGGCTACCTATGGCGTGACAATCAGCTTCAAGTTGCAGTAAGAGGTGACAGGGCGAGCTAGGAGAGCGCAAAGGGCAATGGTTGAAATCAATGAAATTTCCTGACTTTTCGTATGCTCGTCCCGCTACAATTTCAGAAGCGATAAAGCTTTTGTCGGGCAATGACGATGCCCGTCCGCTGGCGGGCGGACAATCGCTGTTGCCGATGATGGCGCTTCGCATGGCCAGTCCGGGGCTGCTGGTTGACCTCGGACTGATCGAGGAGCTTGCGGTCATCGCGGATGGAGACGCCACATTGCGGATTGGCGCGATGGTGACCCACGATACCACTGCGAGATCCGAGGCCGTCGCGCGCCGGACCCCTTTGCTGCGCCAAGCGCTGCATCATGTCGCGCACCAAGCTGTGAGAAACCGCGGGACTCTCGGTGGCAGTCTTGCCAATGCGGATGGTTCAGCCGAAATGCCGGTGGTCGCAGTTGCACTTGATGCCGTAATGACGCTGCAAGGCCCTGACGGTGTTCGCCGGATTCGCGCGGACGAATTCTTCCAGGGCCACTACACGACCGCAATTGGCGAAGGTGAGCTGCTGACCTGCATTGATTTTCCAGACAGTGCGAGAAGCTGGGCATTTGAAGAAGTTTCCCGTCGTCCAGGGGATTTTGCATTGGCGATGGTCGCCGCAGGACTACAGATCGCAAATGGGAAATGCCTCAACGCATCGCTTGTCATAGGGGGCGTCTCGGATCGTCCGATTCGTTCGGAATCCGCTGCCGCCGTCCTAGATGGCAGAACCCTTGATCGCGCGGTTGCCACGGAGGCTGCGCAAATCGCTCTCGACGGCGTCAGGGTCCGATCTGATATTCATGCGGATGCCCGGTTCAGAACAGAGCTGGCTAAGAATCTGGTCGTCCGCGCGCTGTTGCGGGCTGGGGGTGCCAATGACTGATCAAGAAGGCCAGCTGCCGGTCAGGGTGACCTTAAACGGGCAACCCGCTTCCTTTTTAGCTGCGCCCAGGACCAGTTTGAGCGACGCGCTGCGCGACAAACTTCGCCTGACTGGCCTGAAACAGGGCTGCGAAATCGGCGTTTGCGGTTCGTGCACGATCCTGGTTGATGACAAGCCGATTAGGGCATGCCTCATGCTGGCGGTGCAGGCCGACGGAAAGCGGATCGAAACGATCGAAGGGTTAGCCACAAACGGCGAACTGCATCCGCTGCAGGCCTCATTTCAGCGCCATCATGGCCTGCAATGCGGATTTTGCACCTCTGGCATGGTGTTGACGGCTTTGGCATTATTGCGGGACAATCCAGCGCCGTCGCGGGATGAGGCGCGTGAAGCGATCTCGGGCAATCTTTGCCGGTGCACCGGTTATGAGACGATCATTGATGCCATCGTTGATCCCGATGCGATGCGAGCTACGCAGGTCGGCCATGGATAAGTCTTCGGTTCCAGAGATAGTCGCAAAGGAAATTGGCCGCTCGGCATTGCGGCGAGAGGACCCTGCCGCCTTGAGCGGCCGCGCTGCCTATATCGCCGATCTGGCCTTTCCAGATGTCCTGCATGTGTCAATTTTGCGCAGTCCTTTTGCCCATGCCCGGATCACGGCGATCGATGTGTCGGCTGCCCGCGCGCATGGCGGGGTCGTTCAAGTCTGGACCGGCGCGGATGTGCTGCCCCGCTGCGGCGGTGTGATGGCGCGTATGGAGCTGCCTGGCTTTGTGCCGACCGTACAGCCGATCCTTGCCCACGACATAGTACGCTTCGTTGGCGAGGCGGTTGCGGTTGTTGTTGCGACCAGTCAGGCCGCTGCAGAGGATGCGCTTGAGCTGATTGACGTCGATTACGATGAACTTCCGGTTGTGGCCGATATTGCCTCCGCCGTTGCGGCGGAGGTAATCGCTAATGAAGCGGTCCCCGCCAATCTTGTTTATCGCGGCCACCGCTGCCAGGACGATGTGGACAATGACTTCGCAAGAGCCGCCTGCGTTGCACAAGGGCGGTTCAGCAATAACCGAGTCAGTGCCACCCCGATGGAGCCCCGGGGGTGCATTGCCAGTCACGAATGGACAAGTGGTCAGTTGACCGTCTGGTCGGCCACGCAAATGCCCTCGTTTCTGAAGACCATGCTGGCCATCCACCTCGCATTTCCTGAACAGCGGATAGAAGTGATCACCCCTCAGGTCGGCGGTGGGTTCGGGCAAAAGGCGCATGTGCATCCCGAAGAGATTCTAGTCTGCCTGTTGGCGATCGAACTGGGGCGGCCAATCCGCTGGATTGAAGACCGGCGCGAAAATCTGCTCAGCGCCACCCATGCCAAGCACCAAATCAACGAAATGGCGATTGCCGTCGATGCGGACGGCCGGTTTCTGGCAATGCGCAATCGATCGAGCACCGATGGCGGGGCATACAACTGCCTACCGTGGACCCATTTGGTCGAATCGCACGTCGGCGCATCGACTTTGACCGCGCCATATCGCATCGCGAACTTCAACGATGAAAGCCTGTCACTCGTCACCAACAAGTGCCCGATCGGGTCCTATCGCGGGGTCGGCTGGTCGGCCGGGCACATTGCGCGTGAGACGTTAATTGACCGCGCGGGGCGTGAACTGGGCCTTTCACCGTTCGAAATTCGCCGAAGAAATCTGGTTGATCAATCCGACTACCCATTCACCACGCCAACCGGCCTGGTGATCCGCGAGGGGACGTTCGTGCAAACGCTCGATCGGCTTGAGCAGATGGTGGATTATCGATCGTTTCGCGAACGCCAGACAGCAGCCCTGGCCAAGGGAAAATTGCTGGGATTGGGGCTGTGTGTTTTCAATGAGGTCAGCGGTGTCGGCACCCGCGCTCTTTCGTTTCTGCATACCCCGGTTACCACCCATGACACCGCGACGGTCCGGGTTGAACCGACCGGCAAGATCACCGTGACCACACCGTTGGTCGCGGCGGGCCAAGGGCATCTGACAACATTTGCCCAGGTAGCCGCTGATGCATTTGGTGTGCCGTTGGACGATGTGACGGTCCTCGCCGGAACGACCCGCAATGCGCATGGCTTTGGAACGGTTGCCAGCCGTGGTGCAGTTTTCGGGGCGGGGACGATTGGACGGGCTGCCGAAGCGGTAAAGGTCAAGATCCGCCAACTTGCTGCGCACTTGCTTCAAACGGGTGCAGAGCGGATTACCCTCTCCGAGGGAAGGGTGCATGTTACGGGAAGCCCGGAACAGGGCATGCCATTGGCTGATCTGGCCGGCGCAGCCTATTTTGCCGATGCGACCCATCCGCCCGAATTCGATCCCGCCCTTGAAGCTACTGCGGCCTTTGATCCGGCCGATGTCGTGCTGGCCAATGGCGGTCATGCCGCAATTGTCGAGATCGACCTGGAGACCTGCCTTGTCAGGGTTGATCAGATGTTTGCCGTCGAAGATTGCGGCAAGATGATCAATCCGATGATCGTCGAAGGGCAGATCAGGGGCGGTATCGCACAGGCTATTGGCATGACCCTGCTGGAAGAACTGGTCCACGACGGCGAAGGTCAGTTGGTGACCACAACGCTGATGGACTATCTTCTGCCGACTTCGGTCGATGTTCCGGATGTCCAGATCGCGCATCTTGAAACGCCTTCTGACCTGGTTCCGGGCGGGGTAAAGGGTATGGGTGAATCCGCAATGATCTCGGCACCGGCAGCGATTATCGGGGCGGTAAACGACGCCCTGGCCCTGGTCGGCGCCTCGGTGGAAAGCTTTCCGGCGTCACCTCAACGAATCTTCGATGCGCTGCAACGTGCATCGAAAGTGGATGCCGTCCCGGCCTTGTAACAAAATTGGGTAAATTCAGATGATTTTCGAGTATATGTTCCGTCTTCCCGTCACAGTCGATCAGGCTTGGCCTGTGCTGCTCGATGTCTATCGCGTTGCCCCCTGCATGCCAGGCGCAGCAATCGAATCAGGTGAAGGCGACGACTTCGTTGGTCGGATCAAGGTCCGGCTTGGGCCAGTGGAGATGATCTATCGCGGCGATTTGCATTTTACGCACCGCGATGATGCGGAGCATGAACTGGTCGTCGAAGGCGCCGCAAAGGACACCAAGGGCGGAGGAGGTGCCAAGGCAAAGGTTACCCTGAAGGCAACTCCAGATGGACAGGATGGCTGTCACGTTGCCATTCACAGCGACTATACGGTCAGCGGCAAGGCTGCCCAATTTGGCCGCGGTGTGATGGAGGAAGTCGGCGAGAAGCTCATGAATGAGTTCGCCACCCGCCTTAACCGCCTGATTCTCGAAGACCATGCAAACAACACGCAGCCAAGTGCCGTGGCATCCCTTCAAAGCCCGGTCGCAGTGGATAGCCGCCCCGCCGCTGCGCTTCACGACAATGACGAGGCGCTGGACATCGGTTCCGCCGCAGGATGGGCCGTCGCACGCAGGCTGTTGATCGGTGGGGCAATTGCATTGGGATTGATCGGGCTTTGGTGGGTGTTCCGGTCATAGCGTTCATGCCGCACCCGGTGCCTGCGGCATGCCCTTGAACAGGCAGGTCTAGTCATGGAACTCTATAGCGCGGATTGGCCGCTATTTGGTTGGGTTGCAGACGTCAGAGAAGCCCTGTTTGCGTGCCTTGAAGCCGGCCGTCCGGCGGTGCTTGGGACCATAGTTGCACTTGAAGGCGGAGCACCGCAACCGCTTGGAACGCAGATGGTGTTCGATGGAACGCGGGCGACCGGCTACTTTTCGGGAGGGTGCATCGAAGCCGATGTTGCCAACCATGCGCAACATGTCCTGGCAGACGGGCAGCCCCGATGCCTGACTTACGGCAAGGGAAGCCCGTGGATCGATATCCGGCTGACATGCGGCGGCAGCTTGTCGATCCTGCTTGAACGCATCGCACCTGACGACACAGCCGTTTGCCTGCTGCGCGAATGTTACCGGCAGCGCCGGGTCGCATACTGGTCCAGTACTGGCTCCCAGCGATTGGTGCGCTATCTCCGCCGCACGGACGAATCCCATGCGCCTGCCTATACAAAGACCTACCTGCCGCGCTGGCGCCTGATCGTGACGGGAGAAAATCCGATCGCTTTGGCGCTGGTCGCACTTGGATCACAGTGCGGCCTCGAAGCGATCCTGCTGCGACCGGCCGGAACGGTTTCGGCCATGCCAATCCCGGGCGCGCGCTACATTTCCGGCGATGTAATCGCAGCTCTTCAAGATCTTGCGCCCGACCGTTGGACCGCCATCGTCGCAGCTTCACACGATGATGATCTGGACGATGCCGTTCTGCAAGCCGGTCTGGCATCCGACGCATATTATGTTGGGGTACTGGGTTCCTTGCGCAGAGCCGCAGCGCGCCAATCGCGGATGGAGGCAGTCGGGATCACATCCGAACAATTCCGTCGTATCCATAGCCCGATCGGGCTTCCCGATTGTGGCCGGTCTGCATGGGAAGTGGGGGTATCGGTTATTGCCCAACTCCTTCAGTCCCGTAAGGCATTGCGTTCTTCGCCAGATTGAGCCGCTCCAGCGTTTCCGGTTCATCGATGTCCGCCAAAAGATCAGCGTCGGTCTCGATCAACTGACCGTTCCGGATGAGATCACGGGCGCCTTGGTCCCCGTTCAGACTGGCAAGACTTTTGAAGTGCTTTCGGCCAATCAACGCTGGGGGTTGCCCCACACCTTGTAGTGACGATGCAACACAGCCAACCACCGGATCGTAGGCTTTCAAAAGCCGATCAAGGTGACTTTCGGTTATTAACGGCATGTCTGCCAGTAGGACCAGAACGGCCACAGCATCGCCAGATGCGGCAATTCCCAGTTGTAGCGATAGCGACAAGCCAGCACTCGGGTCGTCATTTGCGATAATCTGGAACCCGGCAGTTTCAATGAAGCCTTTGAGTGGGGCGCTTGAGGCCGGCACGACCGCCAATTTGTTCGCGAACGTGAATTTGTCTGCCACCCGCAGAATGTGGCCCACTACGGGCTCTCCGTAGAGTTGTTCAAGCAATTTGGGACGTCCGAACCGGGTAGAACGACCCGCTGCTAATATCACAACGGCTACTTCCTGAGGTGAAATCATTGCATGCGCGCCTTATCCTTTACTGGATATCATGGTCTTTGCGGACGAAAGAGCAAGGTCATTTGTTATGTCGGGTGGGGTGACCTACAGATGGAATTATCCGTTCGTTCTATCTACCTAGAACAATCTGCCGGTGGTGGTACGACACGAATTTCCAGTGTCAATTTGCCGGCCAAAAAGAGCAAGGCGGCAAGGCACAGTCTTGATGAGCTAGGGCGACCGTTCGGCGTAAATTTCGCCAAGGTCTTCCTGCGGGGCGATCTCAGCGGCAAAATCAAAAAACCGTGTTCGACTAAATAGATGATCCGTAGCGCATGGGCGCTGATCACTCTGACCGCGTCTTCGGAACTCAAAATTGCCATTGGAGTGGATCCGTCGTTGCGTGTTTGAACTGTTGCCTCGATTAGAACGGATTTCGAGGTGGATGCCGCATCTTTGATCGCAGATCCCAGCTTCGCAGCTTCATTTACTGCCCTATTCATTTCCAATTTGCGTGTTTGGTCACCATCCGGTCGACCGATTCTGCCCTATGTCCGGGCTTACACATTCATCGATTGAGTAAAAGGGAGGAAGCTTCCTCCCTGCATGCAGCCCGCAAGCGCTCTGCACGTTACCCGCCTCTACGGGGACACCCCGCAACGCCCCGTAGATTCGGAGCGGGGCTGTTGATGCGCTCTTTTCCGCAGCCCCTTCGGCTCTGCTCCCGATGGCGCGGCGCTTTGACGAGAATGGCCCCGCACGCACACTGAACCGGCGGAGATGGTTTCATGTGCAGGCGATGAAAGCCGACAAGCCCCGCCTTTCCGCCTGCACAAGCCAAGTGAATAATCCCCGCCTCCTTTCAGGGTGCGGTCTTTTGTTTTGGTAATCTCGCTGGCCGCTCCCGCTACACACAGCGCGGGCAGGTTAGAGTGAGAGGACGGCGGGCTTCGCCGTGACGGGATGAGGGTCGAGAGAAAGGCTCCCGGCCGCCCGTCATGGAGGTTTTCCCATGAATATGCAGGTTCTCGATGCGCGCCGCGACGTTGGCGGCGGCTACAAGGTCGATGTCTCACGCGGGCAGCGGATTGGCCGGGTATCATCCGAGTGGTTCTCGCGGCCCGATGACGAACGTTTTCTATCGCTTGGCGACCTGGCGCGTTCTGTGCGCGGGCGTTCTGACCGCAGCCGCACTCGCGTGGTCGAGAGCGCGCTCATCCATGTCGAGGCAAACCGCAACGATCCCGAGCGCCTGGCGCTGATCCTGCCCGGCTCCGATGCACCCGTCACACCGACCCACTGGAGCTTCGGCCAACTGGCGAGTCAGGTTGGCGCGCCTGCGGCCTATTTGCGCCAGCTTCCGGCCCCGCTCGCAGCGATCAACCTGCAATACGGCCTGTCTTCGCATCGTGCCGAGCAGATCAAGACGTTGGAAACCGACAACGGAAGGCTGGAGCTTCGCGCAGTGACTGGACCCGATTATGGACGGATCTACGATCATGAACTCGTCGAAGCGGTGCAGAAGATCGCAGGCAATGGCACCGGCGACACGCGCTGGAAGGTGCCCGGCGTGCTCGACTGGTCGACCGGGGTTTACAATCCCCGCGTCGATATCACCCGCGACACGACCACGCTCTACGCATCGGACCGGGACGTGTTCCTGTTCCTGGTCGACGATCTCAACCCTATCGAAGCAGGCCGATTGCCCGACGGATCGCCCGATCTCTATTTTCGGGGCTTCTATTGCTGGAACTCCGAAGTTGGCGCGAAGACTCTCGGCATGGCGAGCTTCTACCTGCGCGCCGTCTGCCAGAACCGCAATCTTTGGGGTGTCGAGGACTTCGAGGAAATCAGCATCCGCCACAGCAAATATGCTGCGAACCGCTTTGCCCATGAAGCAGCTCCCGCGCTGGAAGGCTTCGCCAACTCCTCGCCCCAACCCTTCGTTAATGGCATCAAGACAGCCAGGGAACGGATCGTCGCGCGCACCGACGAGGATCGCAGCGACTTCCTGCGGGCACGCGGCTTCTCCAAGGCTGAGACCGGCAAGATCATCGACGCAGTGCTGGCCGAGGAAGGCCGCCCGCCCGAATCGATCTTCGATTTCGTGCAGGGCATCACCGCGCTCGCCCGCGACAAGACCCATCAGGATGCTCGCCTCGACATGGAGGGCAAGGCGAAAAAGCTGCTCGATCGGGTTCATTGAGTCCCGGTCGGTCCCGGGTATTTCTCAAGCGCGGCGCTGCCTTCTCCAGAGTGAGAGGGCGGCGCTTCGCTTCGTGACGGGTCGAGGCCGAGAGAGAGGCTCCCGGCGGCCCGTCATGGAGAAACCCTATGACCAAGTCTTTACCGAAGCTCGTGCTGAGTTCCTCGCGCGACATCCCCTTTTCCCAGCTCGTGCTGAGCCAGAAGAACGTCCGGCGCGTGAAGGCGGGCCTTTCGATCGAGGATCTGGCTGACGACATTTATCACCGCACCCTGCTCCAAAGCCTCAACGTCCGTGCCATGGTGGACGCCGACGGCAACGAGACCGGTATGTTTGAGGTTCCGGCGGGCGGCCGCCGCTTCCGCGCGCTTGAACTGCTGGTGAAGTCCAAGCGGATGGCCAAGGATCAGCCGGTTCCCTGCGTGGTGCGCGAAGCGGGCATCGCCGAAGAGGATTCGCTTGCTGAGAACGTCATGCGGGTCGCCCTTCACCCGCTCGACCAGTTCCGCGCGTTCAGCGCGCTGATCGAGACCGGCCTGTCCGAAGATGACATTGCGGCGCGCTTCTTCGTTTCGGTCTCGACGGTGCGGCAGCGGCTGCGGCTTCCTTCGGTCTCTCCCAGCCTGCTCGACGTTTATGGCGAGGATGGCATGTCGCTCGAGCAACTCATGGCATTCTCGGTCACCGACAACCATGCCCGCCAGGAGCAAGTCTGGGAACAGGTCAATCAGGGCCAACATGTCCCCGCCTACCATATCCGCCGCTTGCTGACCGAAGACGCCATCGCCGCCAACGACCGTCGCGTGCGGTTCATCGGCATCGATGCCTACACCGAGGCTGGCGGCTATGTGATGCGCGACCTGTTCTCCTCCGACGAAGATGGCTGGCTGCAGGATCCGGCGCTGGTCGAACTGCTCGTCAATGAGAAGTTGTCTGAAGTGGCGCAGGAGATCGGCGGTGAAGGCTGGAAATGGGTCGAGGCTGCTATCGACCTGCCGTTCGGCTGCGAGCGCGGCAAACGCCGCATCACCGGCACCACCATTCCACTGACCGACGAGGAGCAGGCCCGGCTCGACGCGCTCATTGAAGAATATGACGCCATCGGCGAGCAATATCGCGATGGCTGCGACCTTCCTGACGAGGTCGATACCCGCTTGACCGAAATCGACGCTGAAATGACGCCGCTGACGTCTCGCCCCGTCGTCTTCGAACCCGATGAGCAGGCGCGTGCGGGCGTGTTTGTCTCCCTCACCCACGATGGTCGGCTGCGGATCGACCGCGGCTATGTCCGCCCCGAGGACGAACTGGTTGCCGAAGACGCCGATATGCCTGTTGGTGCTGAAGCTACACAGGTATCCGGCCCGGCGATCACCGTGAGCGGCCAGGCGCAGAATGAGCAGGCCGTCGATGACGAAGACGATGCCATCCGACCACTCCCCGACCGGCTCGTCTGCGAACTGACTGCCGAACGCACTCTCGCGCTGCGCGATGCCCTCGCCAATGCGCCGGATGCAGCCTTCATCGCGCTGCTGCACGCCTTGTGCCTGTCGGTGTTCCGCTCGCTCGGGCAGTCCGGCTGCGTGCAAATCGGCGTCACACAGTCGTGGCTCGGCAACGCGACCCCTAGCCTGCGCGAAAGTGTCTGGAGCACCAAAATCCAAGCACGGCATGAACATTGGGCGGCACGCCTGCCCGACGAACCGTCAGGGTTGTGGGCGGCACTCGTGGCACTGGCTTACGAGGAGCGGATGACACTGCTTGCCCATTGCGTGTCGCTTGGGGTCAATGCGCTGTTCGAGCCGGTCAAGGGCTATGACGGTCGCATTTCAGCGCACACTGTTGCCCAGAGGATCAAAGCCGCCAATGCGCTTTCCACGGTGGTTGGACTCGACATGGCCGAGGCGGGCTGGACGCCGACGGTGGACAATTACCTCGGCCGCGTGACCAAGCCTCGGATTATCGAGGCCGTGCGTGAGGCAAAGGGCGATGCCACAGCTATCCTGATTGAGCACCTGAAGAAGGGCGACATGGCACGCGAGGCCGAACGGCTGCTCAAGGGCACGGGTTGGCTGCCCGAACCGCTGCGACTGCCGGTCATCGAACCGGGCGAAGAGGACATTGCGGAACTGCCCGATTTCCTCGTTTGCGATGGCGATGCCGAACTGGCTGAGGCTGACGACGCCTACGCGATCGCTGCCGAATGAACCTCTCGCGCGGGGCGGCTCGTGTCGTCCCGCGCCCCATTCCCGACATTTGAAGGAGCCATACGATGGCTGACTATTACACCCCCACGGTGGTTGATCCGATGATCCCGCTTGCCGCCATGCTGCCGATCGAGCGCCTGTTCCTGTCACAAGTGTTCGACGAGGAACTGACAAGCGAGGCTGCCTATTATTTCAGCGAAAACGGCGCGAGAGACCTGATCTCGCTGGCAGCTTCCGAAATCCGGGCTGCGCTCGACGCGGCCACGCCCGAAACCAGCCGTCTGGCGCAAAAGCTGATCGACGAGCTGCCCGATGCCATCCTTGGCGAGGACGACATAGACCTCGACATGGGCGGCGACCTTTGGGCCGACGTGTTGCAGGATATTGTTCGCCGCTCACCCGATCTCGACCATCTGACCGTCACCATGGCGTTCACCTGTTCGAAAATGCGGCCCGATGGTTTTGGCGGACTCGCCATGCTGATCACAGCCAACAGCATCCGGTCGGAATCGACCCACACGCTGTTCGACCGCTTCTACACGGAAGCCGCAGCCAACGGGGAGATCAGCCATGGCAATTCCTGACTTTGCCCGCGCCAATTTCGAGACGCTGATGAAGGCAGCGAAGGCTGGCGATCTTGCGCTGATGGAATGCACCGAGGTCGCGAGTGGTGAAACCCGCTACGTTCTGTGCGCGGTCGGCCGCGAGCTTGATCGCAACGGGGGCGATTATGTGATGACGCCGTTCGGCCATCTCGCGCCCGGCAATCCCTACGAGGCCTATATCCCGCCCGCCTGATCGCAGGGCGGACCACTCAATCTCTCCATTCAAAAGGAACATTTTCATGACCAACTCGCCTTTGGCGGGTGCTTCCGCGCGCCCACTTGCCGTTGCTTGTCCGCACCAGACTGCTGCCTCGATCATCGCAGCAGCCCATGACCTTCTCGGCCATCTTGCCGGCGGTCGCCGGATCGACACCTCCGCCATTCGCACCGCAGTGCAATCTGCGTTCGGCGCTAGCGATGCGAGCGGCGTCTGGGACTGGAAGACAGCTTACGAAGCGGTCGAGGTCGCCCAGTTGCTGTTCATGCGCCGCTACGGCCCGGCGATCCAGGCTAGGACCGCCGACCCGTTCGAACGGCTGAAGCTGGTCGAACGCATTACCCGGCTCGCACCGACCCAGACCCGGCGCAGCGAGGATATGCAGTCCTACCAGCAATTCTCGACGCCGGTGGGCCTCGCATGGGTGGCCGGGTTCGCAGCAGACTTCCGCCCAAGCGAACTTGTGCTCGAGCCCTCGGCGGGCACGGGTCTTCTGGCGATCCTAGCCGACCTCGCCGGATGCAGGCTCGCCTTGAATGAAGTCGCCGACGTGCGCGCGGCACTGCTTGGCAGCCTGTTCGAAGGCTCGCCCGTGTCGATGCACGACGCCGCGCATATCCATGACCGGCTCGACGCAGATCTGGTGCCGAGCTGCATCGTCATGAACCCGCCATTCTCGACCGCGCTCAATGTCGAGACCCGTGTGGCCGATGCAGCCTTTCGGCATCTGTCCTCGGCGGTCGCGCGGCTTGGCATTGGCGGTCGGCTCGTTGCGATCACCGGTGCGAACTGCGCTCCTGACCACAAAGCATGGCGCGATGGTTTCGTCCGACTGCAGGAAACAGCGCGCGTCGTGTTCACTGCGACGATCACTGGCAGCGTTTTCGCGCCGCACGGCACTTCGGTCGAGACCCGGTTGACGGTGATCGACAAGGTACCTGCGGACGATCCAGCGCAGTTTCCGGCATCGCTTGGGCTGGCCCCAGATCTTGCGACCTTGCTGCGCTGGCTGACTGACAATCTCCCGCCACGTCAACCCATCGCGGCATCGGCATGCCAACCGCTGAGCACCCCCCGCAGACCCACAGCCATCACAACGGCAGGGTCGAAGCCGCGATTGTTTCCAGCTCCGGCACAGGAGCCATCCGGCGTGCCGCTCAAGTACGAATTGATCGACTGGCAGTCGCCGAACGACGGCAAACTCTCCGACACGCTCTATGAGTCCTACACGCTCCAATCGATCCGCATCGCCAGTGCCAAGCCGCACCCTACCCGCCTGGTACAGTCGGCGGCGATGTCCTCAGTCGCACCGCCCAAACCGAATTACCGCCCGCATCTGCCTGTGGGTTTGGTCGAAAGGGGACTGCTGTCCGATGCCCAATTGGAATCGGTGATCTATGCGGGCGAGGCCCATGCCGACCATCTGGCCGGAAAATGGTCAGTCGATGCGACCTGGGACAAGGTCGAAGCCGCGCCCGATGAGTGCGACACCGCAGTCCGGTTTCGCAAAGGCTGGTTCCTCGGCGATGGCACGGGCGCGGGCAAGGGGCGGCAGGTTGCAGGGATATTGCTCGACAACTGGCTCAAGGGCCGGCGGCGTGCGGTCTGGATTTCGAAGTCGGACAAGCTCTTGGAGGACGCGCAGCGCGACTGGAAGGCTCTGGGTCAGGAACCCTTGCTCGTCACGCCGCTCGCCCGCTTCCGTCAGGGCACGCCCATTGGCCTCGCGCAGGGCATCCTTTTTACGACCTATGCCACGCTACGCTCCGACGCGCGTGAGAACCGGGTTTCGCGCGTCCAGCAGATCGTCGATTGGTTGGGGACCGACTTTGACGGCGTCATAGTCTTCGACGAAAGCCATGCCATGCAGAATGCCGGCGGCGGCAAATCAGACCGGGGCGATTCTGCCCCGTCGCAGCAAGGGCGTGCCGGGCTGCGACTGCAACATGCGCTCCCCAGCGCCCGCATCCTCTATGTCTCGGCAACCGGGGCAACGACGGTCGAGAACCTTGCCTATGCCCAGCGGCTTGGCCTCTGGGGCGGTGCGGACTTCCCGTTCGACAAGCGCACCGATTTCGTCGCTGCCATCGAAGCGGGCGGGGTCGCGGCGATGGAGGTGCTGGCACGCGACCTCAAGGCTCTCGGCCTCTATGCCGCCCGCTCGCTTTCCTATGAAGGCGTCGAATATGAGCTGGTCGAACATCAGCTGACCCCGGACCAGGTCCGCATCTACGATGCCTATGCCGGGGCCTTTCAGGTCATACACAACAATCTCGATGCCGCGCTGGAGGCCGCAAACGTCACCAGCAGCGAGGGAACGCTAAACCGGCAAGCCAAGTCGGCGGCGCGGTCGGCCTTTGAAAGTGCCAAGCAGCGCTTCTTCAATCATCTGATCACCGCGATGAAGACGCCGACCCTGATCGCTGCAATCGAACAGGGCCTCGCCGATGGCCATTCATCCGTGGTGCAAATTGTCTCGACTGGGGAAGCGCTGCTGTCGCGCCGCCTCGCCGATATCGATCCGGGCGAATGGAACGACGTTCAGGTGGATATCACGCCCCGCGAATATGTGTAATGTTGAGCTCAACATTACACGTATTCTTTGCAGTCGCAGTTTATGTCGAGCGTGGCGGCGGGAGGCGCAGGTTTTCTTCGGTTTTCCATGATTTCACTCCAGATAATTACAGTTCCTTCGACCTCAACAAGTCGAAGGAAGCTA
>Ga0209273_10001001_pt1 | contig 28730 bp, 25 predicted proteins | sample tdAd471_FD_187126 | JGI IMG/M metagenome (GOLD analysis project Ga0209273, IMG submission 187126) | Marine sediment microbial communities from the Atlantic coast under amendment with organic carbon and nitrate - tdAd47.1 (SPAdes)... | ecosystem: Environmental > Aquatic > Marine > Coastal >...
TGCTTTAGGCACTATATCTTGACCTGTAAAATAGAGGACATGATGAGCAAATATGAACAAGCACGCATTGATGCGAGACGGATGCTGCTAAATCAGTTGTTGGAAATCGATGTCATCACAGATGAGGAAATTGATGATGACAAAGATGACCATACAGGTATTAGCCTGACAATATTGAGACTGAGCAGAATGACAAAAGCAGAGCGTGCATTCAATGCAAGCTCAGAAGGCCAAGCCGATGCGGCGAACGCAGACAAATTCCTTTATGGTAATGACGGATTGCCTAGCTAAGGTTCCGTGCCTTCAATCCACATCTACTAAGGCGGGCACTGGTAACCTCATGCACCAAAGGCTGCCTTGCTTCCCACTAAAGGCAGTATTCGGCCAGAAGGGGACGTTCGATAGGTGCGCTTGAGGGCAAGCTTAACTTGAACCCCTTAGATTGTTATCCTTGCACTTATGCGATAGTCTCTTGCAAAGCCACCATTCTTCAGACCAAGGATATCAGCGTGCATATCGAGAAATTGGTTATACGAAATTTCAAGAAATTCCAGAATGCCACTTTTGAATTCAACAGCGATACCAACATCATCGTAGGAGACAACGACAGCGGTAAAAGCACGCTCCTTGAAGCGATCGAGGCTTGCATGAACTGTACGATTCATGGTCGCCCACTTGCAGGTGAATTAACTGCTGAGTTTTTTAACAATCAAACGGTTCAGGCATTTCTGGATAGTAACGAGGACCAAAAGACTGCCGACAAATTACCCGAGGTCCTCATAGAGGCCTACCTGGCAGATGCTCCTGAAGAGCTAAGGGGAACCAACAACAGTTTAAACGAGAATTGCACAGGTATATTCGTCAAAATTGGCATTAGCCCAGAACTGGAACCGACCTATGGGAGATTACTCGCAGACGGAAAAGTCAATTCTCTTCCTACCGAGTTTTACTCAGTTGAGTGGTTTGACTTCGCATGGAGAAAGCTCAACAAATTTGTAAATCCCGCGAAGATCTTGTGCGTTGAACCTGATAGGTTGCACCCAACATTCGGCAAGAACAAATATATCAATAACATTCTCAATGAGACCCTAAACGAGGCATCTAGATCAACACTCAATTTTGCGTATCGCCAAACCAAAACTCAATTTGATGCTGATGCTGAGGTCGTCCGAATAAACGCGGCGCTAGACAATGATCACATGATCACATCCAAAAGCCTCAAGATTACTACTGACGTGAAATCCAATTCAACTTGGGAAAGTAACCTACACCTAGCCGTGGACGATGTACCCTTTGCCCACATCGGGAAAGGCGAACAATGTCAAATTCAGATCAAGCTAGCACTTCACAATAATGCAGATACTCTGGACCTTGTGTTGATCGAGGAGCCCGAAAACCATTTGTCGCACATGAGTCTGAATAAATTGATTAGTTACGTTGAACTACACCATGCAGGCAAGCAGCTATTCCTTACCACACACAATTCCTATGTTTTAAATAAGCTGAGCATGGATAAGCTCTGCTTGATAGGGGCAAATTATACAAGGCTAAAAGACTTAGATGCAGGAACAATCAAACGCATTAAGCGTTTGCCAGGGTATGACACTCTTCGAATTGTATTGGCTCAAAAAGCAATACTCGTTGAAGGCCCTTCTGACGAACTTATCGTCAAAAAGCTATTCAAAGATAAGCATGGTAAACTACCAGAAGAGATGGGGATTGATGTCATTGTAGTAAGTGGACTTGGCTTCAAGAACTACCTCAACATTGCAAAGATCATTGGAACCCAAACGATCGTAATTAGAGACAATGATGGCGACTATCAAGCGAACGTAATAAACTGGTTCTCTGCCTATGAAGATGCAGCTCATCTGCAAGTTTCATCAGCTCAAGACGACACTTGGAATTCGCTTGAACCAGCTTTGATAGAAACAAATGGAGAGACCATACAAACTCTCGAACGTTTCGCTCAGGTGGCACTATCCGCACAAAAAAAAGCTGAATACGACGACCTAGATGATTTGGAGGGCAAAAAAGTCTTCCTGAAGGACCTTTTCAAGGACGACGGCGGCAAGAAAGTAGACTCTGCGATTAGGGTCTTCGATAGCGACCAAAACAGTATTACTTATCCCGACTATATTCGAAAGGCTCTCGAACTTGCCGAGTAGATTTGTTATAGCGAGCGCTGGCGCGGGCAAAACTACCACTCTGGTAGGGGATGCTTTGGAGGCTGCTGAAGCGAATAGAACTGTTTTGATCCTGACATACACTCGCAACAACCAAGTTGAAGTAATCAAGAAAATACGTGAAGTCAAAGGCCACATCCCCGATAAAATCCGAGTGAAAGGCTGGTTCTCTTTCCTTCTAGAGGAAATCATTCGTCCCTATCAGCGCTGCTTTTTTGATCAGCGAATTTCAAATGTGCAGTTTGATGTAAGCGATCCCCACAAACGAGATCGCTATTCCATACCAGGGCGAGCTGAGATCATCGGAGGGCGTGTTAATTCGCGCCACTATTTAGTTAATGGAAAAGCCCACACAACATACATATCCAAACTTGCTGTTAAAATCTGCCAGAAACGCAAACAAGGGCGAGGAAGAGCTGCTACATATGATCCAATCCAGAGATTATCAGCAATCTATGACCTAATTATTATTGATGAGGTCCAAGACTTGGTCGGGTGGGACTTCAGCCTAATTGAACTTATCTTATCCTCGTGTCCTGTAGAATTGCTCTGCGTGGGAGACTTCAGGCAAACCATCTACCAAACCTCGCATGCAACAAAAAACCCACGGGCCAGCTTGCAGAAAAAGCAGTGGTTCCTTGACAAAAACTTCGAGTGTATTGATGAAAATCACAGCTATCGCTGTATCCAAATGATATGCAATTTGGCCGATTTAGTTCATGCAAATGAAGCCTATAAGCCAACGGTATCTAGAGCAGCGCCCGTGCCGGACGGACTAGATGATCATGTTGGCGCTTTCTCTGTAAGAGAAGAAGATTTTCCGGCATACATGGATCGTTACAACCCAATTATTTTACGTTGGGACGTAAGGGCCCGGCCAGACTTATGCTCTGGTCACGTGTGCCAAAATTTTGGAGAATCAAAAGGCTCGACGTACGATCGTGTACTCATTTTGCCTACAACTTCCATTCGACAATTTCTACTCGGTAACTTTGGTCCAATCAGGAGTTCCGAAAAAGCACTCAATAAGCTCTATGTTGCAATTACTAGAGCTCGATATAGTGTTGCTTTTCTTACAAACGACGCCTCTAGGCTAGATAACCTCCCAATCTGGCATCCTGCTGAAAATGGAGATTTATGATGCAAGCGAGAATCGTCCTGGTAAACAGGCAGCGCGGTATGTATGCAGCAGAAATGACCGGCACTGAATACGTCATCTTTGAACTGATGGACAGTGAAGCACCGGAACTTGGCGATATAGTATCTCACCCTGATTTCTACTCCATGGGGAGTGAGACCTTTCACAACATCAGCCAAGGCTATCGCTTTGATGTGTACGTGCAAAATGTTTGCGGAGCGTCCCAAGTGAAACAGCAGTGCTTTTTATAGCTTGTCGGAATGTCCGCTTTGGGTCGAAAACAGAATTTCTTGTAGAAATCTCAATCCGACCCTATCTCGCCAAAACCTAACAGAGAAAAGCCCAGCCGTCATAAGCCAAAAAATAAGGACCGCCAACCGCGGCCCCGTTGAAAACTCACTACATGTCGTAACACATTTCCGCACGCTTTCTAGTTTCAAGCGTCTTCTTCAGCCATAACCTCTGCTGTAGACCTGACCTGCTCGCCACCTTCAATCGCATGGAGATAGACATCAAGTAGGGCTTCTTGTTCCTGCCGGTCCGCCTGATCCATCTTTCGAACTCGGATCACCTGCCTAAGAATCTTTACATCGAAGCCAACGGATTTTGCTGACGCATAAATTTCTTTGATATCTTCAGCAATGCCCTTCTTCTCTTCCTCCAACCGCTCAATACGCTCGACAAAAGAACGAAGCTGCTCACCTGCCACGCCGCCTGCTTGAACCATTTTGCATACCTCTTTATTGCTTCTCTATTAATACAGCGTCTAACTGCGTTTTACCTCCTCAACTTCACTCATTAAAATAAGTGAAGTCTCGCAGGTCACATTCTTTTTTTGACACAATCAATGACACAGTTGTGTCAACTTAAGCCATTGAAAAATATACAATGAAACAGTTTTTGGAGTATATTAGAAGCCAACGGCCTTTGCGCCCGCATAGACTTCCTTGATGTCTTCCGCGATGCCTTTTTTCTCTTCTTCAAGGCGCTCAATACGCTCAATGAATGACCGCAGCTGTTCGCCTGCTACTCCGCCAGCCTGTACCATGTGGCTCAACTCCCTGATCTTTAATTTCGGGCCCCTTGTGGACCTTGGATTCGGCGCGCACTTTAGCCTTGAGCGCGCTGCCGTTCAATCGTGATTCTGCCTGCGCGCGTGAATTATTCCTTGGCTTGCGCCAGCTTGTTCTTGGCGACGCTGATATCCATGCGGCGCATCTGCTCGTCTGTCGCCGGGGTCTGGAACTGTTCTTTATAGTCCGCGTACGGCATGCCGTAGATGCGCTCCTGCGCGTCTTCCGTGGAAACTTCCACGCCCAGCTCGCCAGCTTCTTCCACGTACCATTTGTAAAAGCAGTTACGGCAGAAGCCACCATAACCCATCAGGTCGATATTCTGCACGTCCGTGCGGGCCTGAAGGTGCTTCAAGAGGCGGCGAAATACGGCTGCTTCAATCTCGGTTGTCTTCTCATCTGTCATGTCTTTTCTCCTTACGGATAATATTTTCGTTGTGTCAGGTCTTCACGGTCCATGCATTCATCGAGCAAATCCGCCATCAAGGCCGCCCATTCGTCCACCATCGACGCTTTGCCCAACAGGTCCTGCCGGATCTCAATGGTGGTCTGCGGCAGGCCGTGGTCAGCGCCGTGGCGCTGCATGGTATAGTAAAGGTGGCGGCCCGTGTAGGGCTGGTTGTCGCCCACCACCAGATCGGTCTCGCGCTCCATCAGGCCGATCAGGGCCTGCGCCAACCGTGGGTCCTTGTTCCACAGGAAGCCCGCGTGCCAGGGGCGCTTTTCCCCGCCCATCTCCGGCGTAAAGCTGTGCATGCCCACCACCAGGGGTACGATGCCCTCATCAAGATGCGCTTCCACAAGATCAGAACAGGCCTCATGAAACGGGGTGTAATAATCCCGCTTGCGGGCTTCAATGGCGCTTGCTGGCAGGTCCTGGTTCGCGGGCACCATGATGCCATCGCTCACGCGCGGCACAAGGGTGTCGCTGTCCGGCTCGCGGTTGCAGTCGATCAGAAGACGCGACACAGGCGCCAGAACGGCGGCCCCGCCCATCAGCTCACACATCTTGCGCGTCACGGCTTCGGCCCCCAGGTCATAGGCCACATGCTGGGTAAAGATGTCATCCGAAAGACCAAGGTTATCAAAGCCTTCGGGCACAAAATTGCTGGCGTGATCGCACAGGATAATCAGCCCCGTCCGGGCCTCCGGGTTCAGGATTTCTGGCTGGACAGGGGAAGTCGTCATGAGATACACCAACGTTCGCATATGAATTTTCGGGGACAGCCCGACAAAAGGCTGGACCTTGACCTTGCGATCAAGCAGCATGTGCGCCGAAAAGTAACGATCTGAACATACAAGTCAACAAACACAGAGCATGGGCAAGCACCGCCCCAAGCTTCACGCCCGAAGCTCACGCCCGGGAGGCAAAATGAGTTCCGAACAGATTTCCATCCGCCGACGACGCAAAACCCGCATTGTCGCCACCTTGGGGCCAGCCAGCAGCAGCCATGAACGCATCAAGCAATTGTTCCTGGCAGGCGTTGACGTATTCCGCCTGAACATGAGCCACGGCGAACACAAAGACAAGGAAGCGCTGGTACACACCATTCGCGCCGTTGAGCGTGAACTGAACCACCCCATCGCGATCCTGGCCGACCTGCAGGGCCCGAAGCTGCGCATCGGCATGTTCGAAGACGGCAAGATCACACTGAAGGAAGGCCAGCCCTTCAAGCTGGACCTGTTGGACCAACCTGGCACCAGCGAGCGGGTCTACCTGCCGCACAAAGAAATTTTCGCGGCCCTCAAGGTTGGCACCAATATCCTGCTGGACGACGGCAAGATCCGCCTTGAAGTGGAAGCCGTGGAAGAAAACCGTGCCCGCACCCGCGTAATCGTGGGCGGTGTGCTGTCTGACCGCAAGGGTGTGAACGTGCCGAACGCGGTACTGCCGCTGGCCGCACTGACGGAAAAAGACCGCCGCGACCTCACCTTCGCACTGCAGTGCGGCGTGGACTGGGTGGCGCTTTCCTTCGTGCAGCGCGCCGCAGATGTGGCCGAAGCCAAAAAGCTTGTGGGCCGGAAAGCGGCCGTGATGGCCAAGATCGAAAAACCCGCCGCCGTTGAAGCGCTGGATGAGATTATCGAGCTGGCGGACGGCGTGATGGTGGCACGCGGCGATCTGGGCGTTGAAGAGCCGGTTGAAAATGTGCCGGGCATCCAGAAGCAGATCGTGCGCAAGGCGCGCCAGGCGGGCAAGCCCGTGGTGGTGGCAACACAGATGCTGGAGAGCATGATCAAGTCACCGGTGCCGACGCGCGCCGAAGTATCAGACGTGGCAACCGCCGTGCTGGACGGCGCAGACGCCGTGATGCTGTCCGCCGAATCTGCCGTGGGGGATTTCCCCATTGAAGCTGTGCAGGTGATGGACCGCGTGGCCGCCCGCGTGGAACACGAACCAGCCTACAGCATGCACGGCGCGGATGAGCGCTCCGGCGCGAACGCCACAACGGAAGACGCCATCACGGCGGCGGCCCGGCAGGTAGCGCGCACGGTAAACGCCAAAGCCATCGTGACCTTCACATCATCAGGCGCCACGGCGCTTCGCGCCGCACGGGAACGCCCGGACGCCCCGATCCTGACCCTCACGCCGAAGCTGGCGGTTGCGCGCCGCCTCGCGATTGTGTGGGGCCTGCATACAGTGAAAACCAAAGACGTGGGCGCGTTCGAGGAAATGGTCGGCAAAGCCAAGCGCATGGCGCTCAGGGCTGGGCTTGTGGTCCCCGGCGACCGCATTGTCGTGACCGCAGGCGTGCCGTTCGGCACACCGGGGGCCACCAACGTGCTGCATATCGCCTGGATCAGCGGCAACGAACTGGGCTAACTAAAAATCGTCACTCGCCGACTGGATCGGCGAGTCTAGCCTTCGCTTCATGATTGGATTCGCCGGTCAAGCCGGCGAATGACGACCAAAGAGCACAAGAGACAAGAAGCCGGGGCATGTTCCCGGCTTTTTCTATTTAGAGGTAGCCTCTAGCCTTCAGGTCGGCCTCAAGCAGCTCTGGTGCGGTGAAATGGTGCCCCAGCATGCCCAGGTCTTCGGCGGCGCGGACATTGTCTATCCGGTCATCGATATAGACCGTGGCCTCGGGCTTTAGGCCATAGCGGCTAATCGCCACCTCAAAAATGCGCGGGTCAGGCTTGACCAGCTTCTCTTCGCCAGAGACCACCACCCCCTTGAACAGTTTCGTGAAGTCATTCTGCTGGCAGAAGGGCGGCCATTTCTCGTGCGAGAAGTTCGTCAGACCATAGCAAGCTATGCCAGCAGCCGTCAGCCGCTCCAGGATATCGACAGTGCCATGGATCAGGTCGCCGATCGTCTCTTCCCAGCGCTCGTCGAACGCGCGGATCAGGTCTGCGTGCTCGGGGTGTTTTTCGCTGAGGATGCGCACACCTTCCGCGAATGGACGACCGCGGTCATGCTCCGTGTGCCACTCAAGCGTCACCACATCACGCAAAAACGCCTCAAGCGCATCCGATTCGGGGATCAGCTTGCTGTACAGCAGGCGAGGGTCCCAACGGACAAACACATTGCCGATATCAAAGAGGACTGCTTTTGAAGACACGGTTCATTACCCCAACATAAAATTCCGCGCCACCCTACCAGAGTGCGGGGCGAAATCAATTCCCCCGGATTGCCAGGCCCCGTGTCGTTGCCTATGCTTTGGCCCAAGCACATGCGGATGGGGGATGTTCACATGATCAGATATCTATTGATGGCAAACCTTCTGTTGGCGCCGACCGCTGCGGCACAAGACACAGATGAGGCGGCGATTTACAAAGACCTCGTCCATTCCGACGTGCCGCTTTGGGGCGCTGGTGGCGATAATTTCTGGCCCCAGCATTTCTATGACGAGGATGGTTCCTTTGGCTGCATTCACAATTTGAAGATGGGGGACTGGAAGCTGGCGGGCCGCTATGATGAACCGGACTGGTACCGACTTCGCAATTATGGAGCCTTCCATTGCCACATCATGGTGCAGTATGACTTCGAAAGGGCTAACCTTGACTTTAGCGACGTCAAATATTCGGCACTGATACAGCTACCTGCAACCTCAGCCTCCGGTCAGGAATTGTGGGTTCTGCAGATGGGCGGTCGCCCGGGCAGCGACTATATGCTGCTGATGAGAGAGGCGGACAAAAAGCTGATCACCTCCTTCACTGTTCTTCAAACCCGCTGCAGCGAGGAGGACGTGCGCGAAGGACCGGAACTGGATAGCCTGGCGACCAGATACTGCGCCATCAATTCGCAGGAACGCCTGATAGAATTTGCGCAGGAAATGTCAGAGCTGCCGCCACTGGGGCAGCTTGAGTTTGTGGAAGATGTGGTTGAGGCCGAAGGCGATTCGGAATAACCCCCAAATGAGAAAGCCGCGCGACTCGTTCGAGCGCACGGCTAAATCAATCAGACTGGATCAAACCAGACCGGGCTTAAGCGAGACGCTTAGCCCTGGCGCGCTTTAAAGCGACGCTGAGTCTTGTTGATCACGTAGATACGGCCTTTGCGGCGAATCACGCGGCAATCGCGGTGACGGCTTTTCAAAGACTTCAAGCTATTACGAATTTTCATCGTTCGTCTCACTACAAACCGGCTAAAACCCTTTTCCCTGCCCGGCCAGCCGGCGCTTGGCACACAGGGCGGGAACGACGAATCCGTCATTCCGCTGATCCATTGGCGGCGGAACATAATGATGAGCCCCCCACCTGTCAATAGCTTAGACTCGGGAAATGCAGGCTTTTTGCGCATTCCGCCAGATAAACCGGCACAAAAAATAGAGGCGCCCCCCATGCCCGGTGGGACGCCTCCAAATTTTCCCTAATAGATATCAGGGATAGTCCGCTCACGCCTGTGCGTCAGTAAAGGGATAATACCAAAACGGGATCATCTTGTCATGGAAATTAAAAGGCAGCAGCCCTGCCCTTCCTGCCACGCCGCAGGAATCGCCATTGACCGCCCCTCATTCACCCTGTAGGCAATCCACTGAAGGGCATTCCAAAGAAGAATAAGGGAGCATCCCCCATGTTGATTTCCAGCCAGTTTGATAGCGGCAATATCGAGGTCGTCAAAGCCGATGATGCCTCGGACATCCGCCTCAACATCCGCAAGGACAACCAGTCCGATTTTTACCAGTGGTTCCACTTCCGCGTATCCGGCGTGGAAGATACACCCTGCAAATTCACCATCGAGAACACTGGCGGCGCGGCTTACGTCGATGGCTGGAAGGACTATAAAGTCTGTGCATCCTATGACCGCGAAAGCTGGTTCCGCATCGACACCATGTTTGATGGCGAAACGCTCTCGTGGGCTTTCACTCCAGACCAGGACTTCGTCTATTTCGCCTATTTCGCGCCCTACTCCATGGAGCGCCACGCAGACCTGATCGCGGAAGCCGCCCAGTCGCCGCTAGTGCGCACCAGCGTGCTCGGCCACACAATTGACGGCCAGGACATGGACCTGATCGAGCTTGGCTACGGCCCAGAAGGCCGCAAGAAGATCTGGCTGCAGGCCCGCCAGCACCCGGGCGAAAGCATGGCCGAATGGTGGATGGAAGGCGCGCTTGATTATTTGCTGGATATGGACAACCCGGTTGCCCGCAAGCTGCTGGACAAGGCGCATTTCTATATCGTGCCGAACATGAACCCGGATGGGTCCGTGCGTGGGCACCTGCGCACCAACGCCGCCGGCGCCAACCTGAACCGCGAATGGAACATCGCCACAATGGACAGGAGCCCCGAAGTTTACCTGGTGCGCGAAAAAATGGCTGAGGTCGGCTGTGACTTCCATATGGACGTGCACGGCGACGAAGGCCTGCCTTACAATTTCATCGCCGGCTTTGAGGGTATTCCAAGCCTGAAGAAAAAGCAAACGGAGCTGATTGAGAAATATCAGAATATCCTTGAGAAGCTGTCGCCGGACTTCCAGCAGGAACACGGCTATGACGAGGACGAGCCAGGCAAGGCCGACCTGTCCATGTGCACCAACTATGTGGCGGAAACCCACGGCTGCCTGGCCATGACGCTTGAGATGCCGTTCAAGGACAATGCAGATATGCCAGACCCTGACTATGGCTGGTCGCCAGAGCGCTGCCGCCACCTGGCGCGCGCCTGCATGGACACGTTGCACCGCATGATCGACGACCTCTAGGCACGTCAGCATCAGACTTTGAAACGGCGGGACTGGTTCCCGCCCTTTTCTTTTGGGTGGTACGCCATGAGCAAAGACGAAATCTTCAGCGACACCCGCAAGGGCGGCTAGGCCCGTGCCCCATAAAAAAGGCCCCGCCATGCGGCAGGGCCTTTCCCGGGAAAGCCGACTGTTTATTCGAACAGGTCGGTGGAATGCTGGTAGGTCTCGTCCGCCTTGGCACCCAGGATCGCCAGTGTCAGGCCGTCCGGTACGTCGCCGCCCTGGGCGTAGTCGATATCCTCATCGCCATCGAGCAGGAACAGCTGGCCCTCGCCCGGCCCAAGGTCGCGGTTATGGTTGTTACCGGCCTTGATGGACACGGCCAGAAGCTCATAGTCGTCATAGCCGTAGTTTTCCATGAAGCTTCCAAGGTCGACATTGTCGAGATCGGTTTCACCCGACCAGCCGTCGATCTTCACTTTGAGGACGTCGCCGGTGCCATCATCCAGATACAGCACCACGTTGGAGATATCATGGTCAGCCGTGCCTTTCTTGTTAGAGAAGGTTCCGAAGTGATCAGCGTCATCGTCCGGGCCTGTATCACCACCGCCGATGCCTTCGATGGTCAGCGTGACGGTTGCCGTATCAAACCCGCCATGGCCGTCAGAAGCCTGATACGTGAAGCTGTCGGTCGCGGCTTCGCCGTCATTCAGGCTATCGAACGCGCCGTTCGGGTCGTAGCTGTAGGTACCGTCCGCATTCAGCGTCAGGAGCGCGCCGGAGTCCAATAGGACTTGCTGGCCCACCGCTGCGCTGTCGCCGTTAACCGCCGACACCGCAAGCACGTCTGAGAGGTCCGGGTCGCTGTCGTTCACGAGCACATTACCGGCCACCACTGTCGCTTCATCGGTCGCGCCCGCATCATCCAGCGCATCAGGGGTGTCGTTCACGCCCGTGACGGTCACGGTCAGCGTTGCACTGTCTGAGCCGCCGTTGCCGTCACTCACGCCATACGTCACATCCGCCGTGAAAGTTTCGCCTTCGGCCATCCAGTCGGCGTCTGTGGCGTCGACATGATAGCTGCCGTCCGCGTTTACGGTCACGGTTACGCCCGGCGCGAGCTCAATCGGCGTACCCACGGTGCCAGCGTCGCCGTTGACGTCAGTGACCGTCAGGCCATCAGGAATGCCGTTGCCGTCAGCGTCGCCCGCGTCCTTGTCCACGTCGTTGGCGAACACATTGCCGGAAGCGGTTTCGTCCTCAAGTACGTCAGCCGCGTCGTCGATGGCGTCAACAGGATACGGTGCGTCACCATAGAGCTTGTCAGAGTCCTCGCGGCCACCATCTGCGGAAGATACAGACGTCTGGCGCACAGCCATATGCTCAAGCGCGATATCGTCCATTGTCAGCGGGCGATCGGCAGAAAGCACGAAGCTCACGGTCTGATAGTCGTCTGTGCTCATGCCCGGCGTGCCGAACTCCACCCCCACTTCATAGGGGCTGTCTGGAACACCGCTTGTGGTCACACCGCCGCCCAGGTTCGACACACTGCCGTTCTGAACGATCTGGGTGATCTCGCTTCCCGCGAAATTGAGGCTGCCAAGCAAGCTGTCGTCAGCCACATCGAAAAACAGGCCGCGGATGTCCGCAATCTGGCCGTCTGTGTCCTGATCGTTCGACAAGGTGAACAGCAGTGTGCCATCGCCCTGCTCAACAATTGTGATAGTGATCGGCGCCATGCCGTCATCACCGGTTTGGGTATCAAGAATAAAGGTCAGTGTACGCATGGTGCATCTCCAAATGATCTTGCGTGCCATCCAGAGGTGCCTGTTTCTGCAGTCGTTGTACGTGCCTGGTCACGATGCGGGAAAAGTTCCGATGGCTTTCACACCACCATCCGCATCAAGCGTGCCAATAGATAAAATTTTATCTATCTATCAGATTCCGTAACGGAAAAGGCCCAGCACATGGCCGGGCCTGAAATGAGTTCAAAGCGAATTCATCTTTTTTTGCGACAAATAAATCGCAAATTGCGCCGCTGTGTTGTCGCTTTTTGCGTCACTCGCCTTCGAAGGACACTAGGCTAACGACCTTGTCACACCGGGATCTGAGCTTTTCAGCACCGCCCAGGGCCGGCAGATCAACCACAAACCCGGCCCCCACCACATCGCCACCCAGATGGTCGATCAGGTTCATGGCGGCATCTGCTGTGCCGCCTGTGGCGATCAGGTCGTCTATCAGCAACACCCTGTCACCCGCGCCGAAGGCGTCCAGGTGCATCTCAAGCGTGGCTTCGCCATACTCAAGCTGATAGCTTTCCTCAATCGTCTGGTGCGGCAGCTTACCGGCCTTGCGGATCGGCACGAAGCCGGCACCCAGCCTGCATGCAAGCGCACCACCAAGCACGAAACCGCGTGCTTCAACACCCGCCACAACCTGCACCCGGTCATTCCTGAAATGGCCGAACAATAGGTCAATTGTGTGCTTGAGCGCTGCTGGATTACCAAAGAGTGTGGTGATATCCCGAAACATGATCCCTTCGGATGGGAAATCCGGAATGGTCCGGATATAGGACTTCAAGTCCTTCATAGGAGCCTCGTATCAAAGTGGACTAGGCGCCCACTTTATTCGGTTCCAGCACCTTGAACAAGAAAAGAGCGATGAAGGCACCAACAATCTGCGCCGCGATGAAACCGAGCACGTCTGTGGGCGCTATGCCTGAAAACGTGTTGGTGAAGGACCGCGCAATTGTCACGGCCGGGTTCGCAAAACTGGTGGATGCGGTAAACCAGTAGCCAGCGGTGATATAAAGGCCAACGGCATAAGGTACGATTTCAGGCCGGTAACGCACCGTGCCCAGGATAGCCGCCAGAAGGCCAAAGGTTGCCACGCCTTCGCTGATCCACTGCCCGATGCCTGTGCGTGTGTTAAGCGACGTCTGCACAAGCGCCTGGTCGAACATGGCATGCGCCAGCATCACGCCAGCCACCCCGGCCACCATCTGCGTTGCGATATAGGCGGCGGCCTCTACCCGCCCCAATTGGCCCTTGGCAAAGAAAACCAGCGTGACAGCAGGGTTGAAGTGCGCGCCGGAAAACGGCCCGAAGACCATGATCAGGACCACGAGCATGGCTCCTGTGGCCGCCGTGTTGCCCCAAAGCGCAACAGCCGTATTGCCCGCCGCCAGCGTCTCGCCCATGATGCCTGAGCCGACAACGGTTGCGAGCAGCATCACCGTGCCGACAAATTCGGCCACCAGTTTCTGTGTCATGGTCATAAATGAAGTTCCCTAGGCTGCGTGCTCGGCAATCGCCCGCAGCGCAGCTTTCAGAGCGCCCGCGTCCATATTTTCGACATCCAGGGCCACCAGCTGTTCGATAAAGGGATCGATCATGTCATAGACGTCTGAGAAGGCCTGAAGCTTTTCATCGTCCGTGCCTTCCACATAGGCGGGATCAGGGAATCCCCAATGCACCTGCACGGGCGCACCCGGCCAGATGGGGCAGGTTTCCCCCGCGGCGCTGTCGCACACAGTGACCACGATATCCATCTTGGGCGCGTCCGCGCCCGCGAATTCGTCCCAGCTTTTGGAGCGGAAACCACTGGTGTCATACCCTTTGGCCGACAACAGCTTGATGGCAAACGGGTTTACCTTGCCTGTTGGCTTGCTGCCTGCACTGAAAGCCAGGAAGCGACCCTTCCCGCGCCTGCCAATGATTGCTTCACTAAGCACAGACCGCGCGGAATTGCCGGTACACAGAACCAGAACATTCACCATCACCAAACCCTCAAGCCATTTAACGATTGCGTCATGGGCGCGTGTAAAGGCTTCCCGCCCGCACGCAACGCGCCTATTTTCGGCTGATACACTATGCCGAATGACATTTTGATGACAATTGCGAAATGACGCTTGCATGAAACGACATTGGCTCACTCCGGCTTGACAGTCTGCATTCATCGGCTGACTAATTCAGGTAAGGGGAAAACCAGATAAGGGAAGAGAATGGCAATCACGCCTGACACACTTTTGGCCTTGGCGGAGGAGCTGGCAAACCAGCCCCTGTTGCTCGCCTGTGTGCTGGCGCTCGCCACCCTTGTCACCGAAGACGGCACGTTGATTGCCGGCAGCCTGATGGTTGGCGCAGGCATGGCCACCGCTCCGTTTGTCATTGCCGCTGTTGCCTTCGGCATTGCTGCAGGCGACGTGGGACTATACGGCATCGGTGCTGCGGCACAAAAAAGCCGGTGGCTCAGGAAACGGCTGCCGCTCAGGAAAGCGCGGGATTTCAGGCGCTGGCTGGAGGGCCGGAGCACGCCCGTGCTGTTCGCCTCCCGCTTCCTGCCGGGCACCCGCCTGCCCACATACCTGACCTTCGGCTTCCTGCGCATGCCGCTTTTGCACTTCACGCTGGTGATGTCTGTCGCCGCCATGGTTTGGGTGACACTGATGGTCTTCTTTGTCAGCGAGGTTCAAAAAGCAGTGGCTCATCTGGGTGGCTGGGCAGGCATTACTGCCGGCATCCTGGTGGCTGTGGGCCTGATCATGTTGTCCCACCGCCTGGTGCGAAAGAGCCGCTATGGCGACCGCCTGGAAGGGCCACAATCCGGAGCAGAGAATGCAAACTGAACAAAGAGCCACGCGCCCAAGCAAGCCACACGCCGGAATGCCGCCGCTGGACGCCAGCGCAGCCCGGACAAGCTGGTTCGAATTTGCGCCCGCGCACTTGTTTTATGCCCCCATCGCGCTTTATTGCGGGTGGCTGTCGCTTAGGCACATGGGACTGACCCTGCCAACCGGCAGTAACCCGTCGCTGCCCTATTCGGGCCTGGTTGGCGAAAGCAAGTTTGAAGTATTGAACCACGCGTGGGACACGGCGCAGGACTGGATATCGCCTTATGTACGCATCCTTCGGTGGGGCGGCGAAAATGCCGTCGCCCGCACGCTGGAAGAGGCTGAAGGGGCTTTAAGTGACGCGGGCATCACCTACCCTTTCGTCGCCAAGCCGGATATAGGCATGCGCGGCGCGGGCGTGCAACTGGTGCACTCAAGGACAGAGCTGAAAGCCTATATCGAGCGTTTTCCGTCCGGTGCCAACCTTCTATTGCAGGCGCTGGTGGACATGGAAGGCGAAGCAGGCGTTTTTTACGTGCGCCACCCGGACGAGGACAAAGGCCGGATCATCAGCCTGACACTGAAGTATTTCCCACGGGTAACGGGAGACGGGCAATCAACCCTTAGGCAGCTTATCCTGGCGGACGCGCGGGCAGGGAAGCTGGCGCACCTTTACCTGGACCGTCACCGCAGCCGCCTCAATGACGTGATTCCGGAAGGCGAAAGCATCCGCCTGGCATTTGCCGGCAACCACTGTCGCGGCACCATCTTCCGAAACGGTAATGACGAGATTACAAAAGCCATGACCGACCGGTTCGATGCCATCGCCCGCTCCATGGACGGATTTTTTGTCGGGCGGTTTGACGTGCGCTTCGCAGACTTTGAGGCTTTTCAGACAGGCGAAGGGTTTCGCATCATCGAGATCAACGGCGCGGGTGGGGAGGCCACCCATATCTGGGATTCGCGCACCACGCTTCGGCAAGCCTACGCCACGCTAATGCAGCAGTTCGGGCACCTTTACGCCATTGGCGCCAAAAACCGGCGCAAAGGCCACAAGCCCACGCGCCTCGGCGTCATCATCCGTGCCTGGTGGCGCGAGAAGCGCCTGACAAAACACTATCCCATCACGCATTAGGGACAATTGGGAGGAACCTATGGACTTTATCAAGAAGCATATTGAATGGATTCCGGTGATCGCCATCGTCGTGATTCTGGGGGGCAGCCTGCCGTTCAAGTTCGGGGGATCGGCTGAAACGGCCCATATCTTCGATGTGGTCGGTCAGTTCCTGGGGCTGGAGTTCTTTAGAACCACGGGCGGCCATATCATTGGCGCTGTCGAGCTCGTTGCCTGCATCCTCTTGCTGCTGCCCAAGGCGCGCGCCTTTGGTGCGCTGCTGACCGCCGGCACCATGGCAGGTGCCATCACGTTCCACCTGTTCAGCCCGCTGGGCGTGACAGTGACATGGATGGAAAACGGCGAAATGCAGCAAGATGGCAGCCTGTTCTATATGGCAATTGTCGCCTTCCTCAGCGCCCTTTGGCTGATGGGCCGCCGCAAGGATGAGCTGCTGGCGCTAATCGGTCGCAAAAGCGACTGAAGCACAAAAAACAAGGGAGGCAGGACACACCCATGTCCATACCTCCCTCGCCGCACCACGGCTTTAACCGGGTTAGATTAGTGAATAGCCGCCCTGGCTTCGCCACTACGGACAAATTTCAGGTCGTTCCGCTTCAGGTATCTGAAGATGCGCTGTGCCGCTTCCTGGCTGAACCCAGCAGCATGCACCAACTCAAGCATGCGCCTCAGGTCACCAGATTCAAACGTGCGGCGCACGTCGCCCAAGGTCACACCGGCTTCAACGGCAAGGGCGCTACCCAGAAACTGGAAACTCCCCAGCTCCGCCATCTTCATTACCAGCGCCTCATCCAGCCGCCCTTCAGCGCGCAGGTCAATAACATACCCATGCACCTGGGCGGGGCCCGCCTTGGAAATCTTTTTCCACAGCACCTGCTCCTGGCTTTGCTGTGTTACGGCTGCGGCTTCCATGGCGGAAACCGCGTAATTATTCATCAACAGCTTGCGGCATTCGTCGGACACCATATCGACAATGCGCTCAACAACCGAAAGCGGTAGATCGCTCCTGCGGCCAAGCGCGTCGATGACATTCTGGTAATCGGAAAACCGATCAACCGTCTTGTTGCAGCTGCGCTCCGAAAAGCGGATGGCCACGTTCTGGACCGCGACTGTGGCAGGGCGCACGGGCGCGGAGCTGACGAGCGCGAAGGTCGCATGCTCACCCAGGTCCTCGCGCTTGGCGATGCGCATCAGGGCGTGTTCTTCAAGATGCGGGATCAGGCTGGCCCACTGGGCGTCCGTGAATGCTGTGGTTACTTCAACAAACGGGCCTGAAACGCTTTCCACATCTGTGGCAATTCGGGCCGCCAGATCATACGGCAGGCGGCTGCAGTACCGGAGTTCGAAAGCCAGCGTCTCGCGCACTTCCAGGCAAATATCCTGCGCAAGCGCACGGGCAACATTTTCAACCGTCGCCAGCTCGTCGTCAGGGCGGTTGTCGGAATTAAGGAATCGGGACGCGCGCTTGGCGAGAACCACCTTTGCGCCAGGGTCGGCTTTTGCCAGATTTTCAGGGTCCAAACTCATGAATTGGCTCCATCTGGGAATCGCTGCTTCTCAGCCATTCCAGTTCGGCACCCGGAAATATTCTGCCTGATGCCTGTAAACAATATATTAACGTCGGCCATATTTAGCTCGACGCACTCTCAACTAACAGTCCCCTGGAATTAGCCCGGCTACCTGTAGTGGGGCCGCCCTCTGCAGGAGGTTCAGGGTTACGCCGCCGCACCGCCGGCCTTTTCAGCCAGTGGAACGACATTATCTTCTTCTTGCATTGTCTCGGCCACCTGGCTGTTAAAGCGCTTCGCCAGTTTGAGGAAGCGCGGCGCCATGGTTTTGCTGACATTCGCCATTTGCATCAACCGCACGAATGCAGCCGGATCCTCAAGCGTCAGGATTTCACGAATACGCCCAACCGGCAGCCCGGCTTCGAGCGCCAACGCACTTTCCATGAAGGCAGAAGAACCGCGATCGGCGATTTCCACCACCAAAAGGTGGGTAAGCCTGCGATCATTCCTGAGATCTGTAACAAAAGCATGGATCTGCGGGGGGCTTGCGTTTTTAAGCTGCTCCCACAGGGCATCGATCTTGTTGTCTTCCGCAATCTGGCCGGCCACATCAGAATCGATGGCATACTGGGACACCAGCATGTCGCGGCAGTGCGTGGACACCTTGTTGACAATACGCTCCACAACGCTGAGCGGCAGATCGTGGCGGGCACTCAGGTGGTCCATCATGCGAACATTCTCACTGAAGCGGTCCACAACCTTGTCCGTCGCCTTTTCCGGCAGTTCGGTGCGGTCGTTGCGCACCAGCGTGGTCACGCTGCGTTCTTTGCCGTAGGTTGCCACAGCCGTGGATACCGTCTCTGGCAGGTCTGACCGGCGGGCAAGCGTAATCAGCGCATGTTCTTCAAGCGCCGGGATCAGCCGCATCCATTCCTTGTCAGTAAATACGTTGGTTTCGCCCAAAAACGGGCCGGATACCATTTCCACATCACGGGCAATCTTGTCCGCCAGATCGTGTGCCAAGACCTTGCACTTCCTGAGCTCGAACGCCAACACTTCCCGAACCTGTGGGGAAACGTCCTGCGCCAGCACGCGCGCTACATTTTCAACAGTCGCGCGCTCTTCCTCCGCCTGCTCCTTGACCAGAAACTGGCCAACGCGCTTGGCGAGAACGATTTTCTCGAGCTGCACTGCATCTACTAATGTCACGGCATTAAAGTCCATTTCTTGGCTCCAATCCTGCCTGATCCTTAAACCGGGCCTGATTAAAACCGGTATCAACACACGCCTGATGCCTGTCACAATGACACTAGGGCATGAGAATTTCGTCAACGATTGGGGAAATGTTAGCTAAAATTGTATCTGTTTTTCAGGGCCTTGCTCAGCACTACCCACTGGCCATACTCGCATAAGCCGCAATTGACAAAACCCCTGCCTGTAGCGTCTTGTCTGGCCATCGGGATTCGCCTGCCTTTGCGTCACGCCCATAAGCCACAACTCAGGAAAGAACAAAAAAATTTCCGTAACCATCTGTATCTAATTATCTTTTTCAAAAAACATTAGTCGCGCCTGATTGCGGTCAACTGCACTTCAGCGGCAAGACAATGGGCCTTGCACCTTCCATTCGCTGTAGCCCCTGTCGCACGCAAAATCGAGAGACTGCCAGACAGGAAATACCTCCAGGTGAGACGGCAGCGCGCATATACACCGCATGATTTATTGGGGCCTGACCGCTGCGAAAGCACGTCAAAACGGGTCGCGACAGCGTCATATCACGGATGGGGCCAGGGCGATTCGCTAGCGCAGGCTGTATGCCAAAAAAGAGGGGGAGCCGTATAGGACTCCCCCTGAGTATTGCGAACGAAAGCCCTTGGCCTTAAACGCGCTGGACCTTCGTGACGCGAGAGATTGGTTTATTCGTACCGAAGGGCGTGGATGGGGTTGGCCTGCGCCACATGGGCCGCGCGGCCCGCCACCGTGACCCAGGCGATCAAGAGCGCCACTGCCCCGGCTACAAGCGCCATGACGATGATGTAACCACTATCCAGTCGGTACTGGAAGCCTTCAAGCCAGCCTGACATGAGGTACCAGCCGACCGGCCAGGCGATGACGTTTGCAATCAGCACAGGCCGCGAGAACTGCCACACCAGAAGCCTGACAATATCCATCACGCGAGCGCCCAGCACCTTGCGGATGCCGATTTCCTTGGTGCGTTGCTCGGCAGAGAAAGCCGCAAGGCCATAAAGCCCAAGGCAGGCCACAATGATGGCAAGGCCGGAGAAGGCAGCGAACAATTTGGCCTGCGCGTCTTCGCTGGCATACTGGGCGTCCAGCATGTCCGATACATAAGAATGCGCGAGCGGCGTCGTCGGCACATGTTCGCGCCAGACCTGTTCGATGCCTGCCAGAAGGCCGGGCACATCATTTGTTTCAAAGTCTATGGTGGCAGCACCAAAGGTGCCCGGCATCACCCAGTAGGCCGAAGGACGCACACCAAACTTGAGGGACCGGAAATAGATATCTGGCACAACACCAACGACCGTCAGCTCATATTCGCCGGCCCGGAACACGTCCGCGCGGAGCGTTTGACCGATGGCCGCCTCTGGTGAGGCAAGACCCATCTGCTTCACGGCAGATTCATTCAGGATAATGCTGGCCTGGCCGATACGGTCTTCACCTTCGGGAATGGGGGTGATTTCATCGGCGCCAAACTCCCGGCTGAAGGTACGGCCGGCAATGGGCTGGATACCGTAGGCCTCCAGGAAGCCAAAGCCAAAGGAATGGTAGTTCAGAACCACGCCTTCCGTCCCGTCTGCGGCCTTTCTACCGTCCGCCAATTGGAACCAGGTGTTGTTTTCATTGTCCTGGCTGGGCACCTCAGACGACAGCACCACGCTTTTCACACCCGGTAGTTTTTGAAGTTCCTGCACGACGACCCGGGCTTGATCAGCCGATGGCACATCATCGATGCTGGTCACCGCCAGTTTGCCCTCGTGCGTGTAGCCGACATCCTTGCTTTTGGCATATGTCGTTTGGCCGTAGATCACCGCTGTACACATCACCATGCCAATGGAGATGGCGAACTGGAACACAACCAGCGCCGACCGGAAAGTGGAAGCACCGCCCACGTCGGACGATTTGTTTGCCTTCAGTATGCGGGCAGGCAGAAAACGCGACAGGAAGGCGGCCGGATAACTGCCGGACAAAAGCCCTACAACAACGGCAATCCCTGCCAGCGACATCAGAAGCGGCAGGTCCCCAAGCACGTCAAACGACAGGCTCTTGCCGATCGCGTCGCTATAAAGAGGCAGCGTCAGTTCAACACCCACAAAGGCGAACAGCAGGCCAAGGGTTGCGATGGCCACGGCTTCACCCAGGAATTGCATCGCCACCTGTCGCCGCGTGGCCCCCATCACTTTCCTCAGCGCCACCTCCCGCGCCCGTTTGGACGCCTTGGCCGTCGAGAGGTTCATGAAGTTGATCGAAGCAATCAGAAGGATCAGAAGTGCCACGCCTGAGAAGGTATAGACCATGGTGATGTCACCCATAGGCGTCAGGTCGCCCATGCTTCCAGCGTCCTTCCGCGCATGCAGATGCAGGTCCAGAAGCGGCATCACATTGGGCTTGATATAGTCGCTTGGCTTGCCCTGCAGGTCTGTACGCTCAGTGAAGGGACTTTCGGAGTCAATCCAGTTGGTGTAACGCTCCTTCAGGTCTGCGGCCGTCTTGCCATCGCGCAGCTTGAAGTAGGTATAGACATTCACGCTGGTCCAGGTGTTCAGAATGTTGGGCGCGAAATCGAACATGGTCGGGTCCATCAGCACAACAAACCCCAGAGACATGTGAGAGTTTTCAGGAATGTCCTTCATCACGCCGGTGATCTGCAGTTCCACCTGTTCGCCGCGCATGCAGCAGAAGGTCAAAACCTCTCCCGTGACATCCGTACGGCCGAAATATTTGATGGCCAGTTCTTCTGTCATGACCGTGTCCATGGGTTTGGTGAAACCGGTGGACGCCGCGCCGTCAGCGAACGGCAGGTCGAAGACCTTGAAGAAACTGCCGTCAACAAACGAGATCTGCTCATTGAACGCGTTACCATCCTTTAGAACCGACGTTGTATTGTTGAAGATGCGAACGCCTTCTTCAACCTCCGCGCTGGCATAGGTTTTCAGCATTTCCATCATCCGGCCTGCTGAGCGCACGGTCAGGAAGGGTGGGCGGTCAGGCGGATAGTAGGCCGAATGGATGCGCACCACCTTGTCTGCTTCAGGCACCCAGCGGTCGAATGTCAGCTCGTCCCTCACATAAAGAAGAATGAGGATACAGCTCATCATACCGATGGCGAGACCAAACACGTTGATCGCCGAAAACAGTCGGTTCTTCATGATGTGCCGCCAAGCAGTCAGCAGATAATTCCTGAACATGATCGTATCCTCGCTTTCTTATGGTCCTGCCCAGAGATCCGGACGGGACTGTCTATTTTATTCGTGCCTAAGGGCCGAAATCGGGTTGCGCCGGGCCACTGCCAGCGCGTGACTGGCCACTGTCAGCCATCCGATCATCAGCGCGCCCACCCCCATCACTGCAAACGGCAGGAAGCCCAGCTCCACCCGGTAGGCGAAACCATTGAGCCAGTCGCTCAGGAAATAGAAGGCCACGGGCCAGGCAATCAGGTTGGCCACCAGGATGGGTTTGGAAAACTGCCACAGCATCAGGGCGACAATGTCCCTGAGGCGTGCGCCAAGCACCTTGCGGATGCCGATCTCCTTTGTGCGGCGCTCAGCAGTGAATGACGCCAGGCCATATAGCCCCATGCATGAGATTACTACTGCCAGCAGGGTGAAGGCCGTCAGGATGTCGCCCAACTGGTCATCGGTCTGATATTGGCTTTCCACCAGCTCGCTCATGGTGCGGTAGCTCAGCATGTTGTCCGGATAGGTTGCGTGCCAGGCTTCTTCGATGGCGGCGATAGCTGCGTCCCGGTTGCGGGCGTCGATGCGTACGCTCATGTCAGAGTTACGGACAAAATCGATATAGTAGATGCCTGGGCGGATCACATCGCGCGCGCTGTCGAAATGGAAGTCGGCCACAACACCGACAATGGTGGCATCCACCCTGAGCGTGCTCGAGAGGTCAGCCGGCATCTGTTGGCCGATTGCCGCCTCTGGCGTTTCAAAGCCCAGAAGCTTCGCACCCATTTCGTTGATCACGATATTGGCAGCAGGCGCATATTCAGGGTTTTCGCCCCGGTCGCGCAGGACGTCTGCGCCTATATCGGTCAGGTACCGACCGGCAACCAGCGGAATTTCATAGGCCTTGAAGAAATCAGGCCCTGTGGGCAGGCCGTCCAGCATCACCGGTTCGCCGCCGCCAACCGGGCGGATATGCAGGCGGTCTTCGCTACCTTCCGTAGGCACGTCAGACGACCGGCCAACGGCCTTGATGAACGGGCTTTCAAGCAGGCGCTGCTTTATCTCGTTCGACCGGCTGTTGTTGGTGCCCGACAGGACGATCAGATCGTCTGCCTTGAACCCAAGGTCCAGTTGGCGGGCATAGTCTGTCTGCTTGTTGACAAAGAAGGCAATAATCATCAGCGCCACCGATATAGTGAACTGAGCCACCACAAGGCCCTGCCGCAGCCGTGAAGTGCCATTGTCGGAGGCCGTGTTGCTATAAAGCACATCATGCGGCTTCAGCATGGCGAAATAGGTTGCCTGGAAACTGCCAGCACTTACTCCGACACCAATACCCAGAAGAAGGAGAGCGCCCAAAAGCGCCGGCTCGCCGAAAAGGTCCATCTCAATGATCGAAGACAGAAACTCGTTATAGTACGGCAGCGCGAATTCCACCATCGTCAGCGCCAGCAGAAGGGACACAAAAGCCAGCAGCACAGATTCCCCAAGGAACTGCTGGATCACTTGGGCACGGCTGGCACCAAGCACCTTGCGCACAGCCACTTCCCGCGCCCGGTGGGCCGTGCGCGCCATCGACAGATTAAGGAAGTTCACAAGCGCAATCATCAGGATCAGGAGCGCGACACCGACAAAGCCGTATAGCACGTCTGGGTCTGCGTTGGCGTCGTTGCCATAGAGGTGAATGTCGCCCATGGGTACCAGGCTCAGTTTCATCGACCAGTTGCGGCCGTTTTCCTGGCCCTGCTGACCCTTCGGCAGGTGACGGTCAACAATGGCGGGAAGCTCGGCTCGGATGAGGTCGATGCTGGTGTCAGGCGCAAAGCGCACATAGGTTTCTCGCAGGGCATAGCGCCAGTCTTCGGTGAACCAGCGGGCGCCAACAAAATATTCGCGGTTGAACGGCACGACGAAATCATGCTGGATCACGGAGCGCCCTTCCGGGTTTGCGACCACGGCACTAACGATAAAATCGTGATACTCCTCCCCAAGGCGAACTGAGATTGCCTTGCCGAGAGCTGGCGCGAGGCCGAAATATTTCTCTGCAGTACGCTGGCTGATCACCACATTCGACAGCGTGCCGAACACGGTGTCGGCGCTGCCTTCAATGAACGTCACGTCGAAAAAGTCGAAGAAATTGGCGTCAGCGAAATACACCTGCTGGGCCATCAGTTGGTCGCCCATGCGAACGGTCAGGCCGGCATCCATGAAGCGGGTGATGTCTTCCACCTCGCGGAAGGTCTCGAAAAAGATGTCCTTCAGCGGATCTACAGCGTTCGGGGTTGGCCTGTCAGGCTGACCCACGCGTGTATAGGTATTCTCAAGGCGGTAGGTATCCCCTGCCCGGCTCCAGTGGCTGTCCCAGTTGAACTCACCCCGAACAAACAGGATGATCAATATGAAAGACGCAAGGCCAATGGCAAGGCCAACGATGTTGATGCTTGAGAACAGCTTGTGCCGCATCAGGCTTCTGGACGCTGTCTTGAGATAGTTGAAAAACATGAAAGTCTCCGCTGTCGTTCAGTGGCGGGCGTCTTTGTGCACCCATTGAGCTTTTTCTATTCGTACCGAAGGGCCTTGATCGGGCTGCCGCGCGCCACTCGAAGCGTATGGCCGATGATGGTTGCCCAGGCTACGCCCAGGACCAACAGCCCCGCTGCCAGGAATGGCCACGGCGTTAGGCCAATGCGGTCAATAAAGCCCTCAAGCCAGCGGCTGAGGCCCCACCAGGCCAGTGGCCAGGCAATCACGTTGGCCAGGAGCACCGGCAGGGAGAACTGCCACAACAGAAGCTTCACGATGTTACGGCTTTTTGCCCCCAGCACCTTGCGGATGCCGATCTCCTTGGCGCGGCGTTCCGTTGCCAACCCTGCCAGGCCATAAAGGCCCATCACGGCAATCACGGTCATGACGCTGGCGCTGAACAGAAGCAGCCAGCCTTGGCGGCGTTCTGTGTCATAATATTTGGCGAAGGCATCGTCCACGAACTGGCGGCGGACCGGCAGGTCCGGGAAAAACTCACGCCAGGCCAGATCAACCTTGTCCAGTGTGCTTGCCATATCCGCACGACTGACGCGCAGCACAATGTGACGATATTCATGCGGACCAACCCAATAGTATGTCGGGCTTGCTTCCGCCTTGGCCGAGCGAGTGCGCAGGTTTGGCACCACACCAATGATTTCCGAGCGGAAGTCGCCCCAGGTGGTCACCTCCTGGCCAATCGCTTCCTCAGCCGTTGCGAATTCAAGTTCCTTGAGCGCCAGATCATTGATGATGATGGCGCCGGAAGCGCCCCTGTCGGGCGCCGTAATCGCGTCCGCCGGACGGTTCTTGTCAAACAGGCGACCGGCGATCGGCTCGACGCCCAGCATCGGCAGCAAGTCTTCCGACACCGCGAAACGGCGCACCACGATCATCTTGCCGTCGCTGCGGGTCAGGCCGTTCTGGTTGTTATAGTCATACCCCGGCATGCCGTGGGATGCCGCCACAGCCTCTACACCGGGGATGCGGGCGAGTGCGTCACGGAAAGCCTGCTGGCGCTCCAGCACCACAGGGCGTTCGATGCCGCTGATTTCAACAAGTTGGGCACTATCGAACCCGGAATCCCGGTGCGCGGCATATCTGGCCTGTAGGAAAACCACCAGGCAGGTTGCCAAAAGCGCAATGGTGGCCGCGAACTGCAGCACAATAAGGATATTGCGGAACCTGTTACCAAGCTGCGGCTTGATGCCGTTCAGATAGTCCACCGGCCGGAACCGCATGGCAACCAGAGCTGGGTAAAGCCCGCTCAGCACGCCCACAAACAAGGCCCCCAGAACCAGCGCCGCCATGGTGCCCGGGCTATAGATCAGGCTGCTGTTCAGTGGCCTGTTCATCAGCTCGCTGAATGTGGGCAGCAGGACTTCCGCAAAAACCACCCCGATCAGCATGGAAAGCAGGGTCAGCGAAACGGATTCCACCAGCACCTGAAGCATCAGATGATGCCCTTCCGCGCCCAGCGCTTTCCTGACGGCCACCTCGCGCACACGTTTGAGCGCCAGCATGGCCCCGAGGTTGGACACATTGATCGCCGCAATCACCAGGATCAGGAAAGCCACTACACCCGCTGAAATCAGCGTTGCCATGCTGCCGCGACCCGGGTCATAATCTGCCCCTTTAAGGTGTGCCTCCACCGCAGGTTCGGCATAGAAGACATACGTTGGCGTCAGCCCCTTGTCGATCTGCTCCTGAAAACGGCGGGACGGCCCGATCCGGCGCGCCAGCGCGTTCATCGACGCCGCCAACTGATCAAGCGTGACACCTTCCTTCAGCCGCGCATATGTTGGCCCCCAGAAGGAACCCCATTCGGTTTGCAGCCAGGGCATATGGGAAAGCATGGGGCTGCCTATAGGCGCAAGGGCCTTCACTTGTATATCAGAGGCAGCTGGCCAATCCGGCATCACGCCGGTGATTTTCATATTGTGCTGGCCGTCCACCTTGACCACGCGGCCCAAAATATCGGTGGTACCAAAAATTCTTTCCGCATCGCTCTTGCTGAGGATAAGGGATTCCGGGTCATTGAGCGCCGTCGCCGGATCGCCCGCCAAGAGCCTGATGCCCATCAACTCAAACACGCCCGGATCACTGGCCGTGATCTGTTGTTCGAACGCGCGGCCATCCACGGCAATCGCGACATCATTATGGAGGAAGCGGGCAAACAGTTCGATTTCATCCAGCTGTTCACCGAACAGCGGCGCTGTAACCGGCGGCACCACTTCTGACTGGCCGTTTGGTTCGCCCGCGTCGTTAAAGAAGTTGGTCCCCAGCCGAACGATCCTATCGTTTTCAGGAATCCAGCGGTCGTAGGACAGCTCGAAATTCACATAAAGAAGGATCAGCATGCAGGCCGCAAGGCCGACGGCGAGACCGAAGATATTGATCAGCGTGTACTGCTTGTGTCTAAGCAGATTCCTGATCGCAGTTGTCATGTAATTCTTGAACATGGTTTCCTCGAAGTGCTGTCGTTAAAGCCGTCTCTCGCGGTCTTTATTTTTTGGGGCAGCGGGCCCACAAAGGGCAGGCCCGCAACCGCCTTTTGGTCGGCCGTACTATTCGTATCGGAGCGCCTTGATCGGGTTCGACCGCGCAACCTTGGCGGCGTTGCCACCCACTGTCGCCCAGGCGATCAGAAGCGCGATTAGCCCTGCCACGAGGCACAGCGGCACCAGCACCCAATCATCCAACCGGTATGGGAAGCTTTCCAGCCAGCGCATCATGCCCCAACTGGCGAGTGGCCAGGCAATCAGGTTCGCCAGCATTACAGGCTTGGAGAACTGCCACAGCAGGAGGCGCACGATGTCCAGCACGCTGGCGCCCATCACCTTGCGGATACCGATTTCCTTGGTGCGGCGTTCCGCCGTGAAGGATGCCAGACCATAAAGGCCTAGGCAGGCGATCACGATTGCAAGGCCGGCAAAGACACCCAGAATGATGGACTGGTTCGTTTCTTCGGTGAATTCCCGCGCCATGCGCTCGTCTACGAAGCCATACTCGTACGGCACATCCGTAATCATCGACTTCCAGACGTTTTCCACCGCTTCGATCAGATCGGCGCTGTCGCCCTCAAAGCGAACCGTCAGGTTGCCATAGTAGCCGGGATCAAGAATGTACATTTCAGGCCTGATCACCGTGCGAAGCGACTGGAAGTTCACGTCTGGCACCACGCCAATGATCTTGAACGGTGCGTCCCTGTCCTCGCCATAACCCATCTTGACCACCTTGCCGATGGCCTCCTGCGGACTACCGAAGCCCATGCGACGCAGCGCGCCCTCATTGACGATCAGTGAACTTTCATATGCCTCACCCTTTTCAACTGCTTCGGGTCTTGGCATCACATCCGTTGAAAACTCGCGAGAATAGTTCCTGCCGGCAAGAAGCGGGATCTGGTAGGTTTCGAGGAAGTCATAATCGACATTCTGTGTACCGATCAGAATATCCTGATTGGTACCGTCACCCGGAACCTGAATTGTCCGGTTGCTCTCGTTGCCGCTGGCAGGTGCATCACTTGTCAGCGACGTCGCCACCACGCCCGGCAGGCGGGCAATCTCTTCCTTCAGGGCATCCCGCTTGTCAGTCACACCGGACCGGCCGATGTTATAGAGCACAAAGAGGTTTTCCTTGTTGAACCCCGGGTCCAGGTTGGTGGCATAATATTTCTGGCCATACACGACGCCGGTAGAAACAACCAGCGCAATCGAGATGGTGAATTGAACCACCACCAGCGCAGTCCTGAGCATGGCCGAACCGCTCGATTCTGCCGATTTATTGGCCTTAAGCACCCGCGCGGGCAGGAAGCCGGACAGCACAAGTGCCGGGTAAACCCCGCCAACAACGCCAACGAAGCAGACAAGCCCCAAAAGAATGGCCAGTGTCAAGCCATCAGCATAATTGAACACCAGTTCCTTGCTGACAAACTCGCCAAAGGACGGCAGCACCAGTTCCACCAGCACAATGCCAAACACCAAACCAATCAGGGCAATCATTACGGATTCGCCCAGGAA
>Ga0209273_10001005_pt1 | contig 28672 bp, 33 predicted proteins | sample tdAd471_FD_187126 | JGI IMG/M metagenome (GOLD analysis project Ga0209273, IMG submission 187126) | Marine sediment microbial communities from the Atlantic coast under amendment with organic carbon and nitrate - tdAd47.1 (SPAdes)... | ecosystem: Environmental > Aquatic > Marine > Coastal >...
TCTGGTATCGGGACAAAGACTTACCCAAACGCCAGCAAGAACAAAGTATTCAATTTCGATTTCGATCCCTTCAAGCTGTTCGGCACACTCGAAGAGCCGGAAAACCTGTTTGTCGTTTCGCAATTGGGCACGCTTCGCTCGGAAGCCCTATGGATTCCAAGCGAGCAATCAATCAAGACCTGATACAGCGCTCGCCCTTAGAAAGTCACACAGCCTGAAAGGCGGCTGGAAATGCCTGGCCGCCTTTTCCTTATGGACTTGTCCGCCCACCAACTCCATCAACCTGACCAGGCAACAGAAAAGGCGGCGACCGATCCGGTCACCACCTTTCCCTGGCTGGAAACTAGCAAAAGAAAACGTCAGCGAATGCCCCTTTGGCGCAGGAAGTCCCTTGCCAGCTGCACGCGCTTGCGGACTGTGTCGGCCCGAAGATCCAGCTCCTCCGCGATATCCGGATAGGACCATCCTTCCACGCACCGCAGCATCAGCGGCACCCGCAAATTGTTCGAAAGCTGCCCCAGGCACACCTCCAGCGAGGCAATCTGTTCCTTGCTCAGCGCCGCTTCTTCAGGCGACGGCTGAGGCCCCGTGAACATGGCGTCTTCCACCTGTTCCGATGCGTCGCCTTCAAACACCTGATAATAGGTGCGCTTGCGTTGCCGGAACTGGTCGATGCACACATTATGCACCAGCTTCGACAACCAGGCCTTTTCATTCATGATGCTGTCTGAATAGCGCTGAAACTTCTGCGATGCCCGGAGCATGGCGCTGGAAAGCGCGTCCTCCGCGTCGGCCATATTACCCGACATCATATGCAGGCACTGTTTCCTGAGCTGGTCCTGGTGCTGAAGCCACAACTGCCAGAAATCTGCCTGTTTTTCCTGAGGGACCGGTTCAAGTGGATCAGCAACCGGTTCTTGGGGCAGCGGCCGGATCGGCATGCCCTCGCCGGGAACAGTGTCCCTGTCTAATGGCTTGACGGGCCAGGCATCGCCTCGGGCTTTCGAGGGAGTGACGGTATCGGCAATAATCTGAACGGGGGAAGGGGCGCCGCCGGGCCCATACAGGGCCTCAAGTGCCTTGGTGATCGGGTGGTCTGCAACCGCCTGCTGCAGCGCCGGATTGGGTTGTGGAGATCCGTTGGCCTGGGACTGCCCGGGGTCAGTTTCTTTGTCTGGAGGCTGGCGCTCAGGGCTTGGTGGTTCAGGGTCTGCTGTGTAACCAGCCTGCATTTTCTCGAACCCGTCGCTCGGGCCCTGGCGGCCTGTTCCTCCCTTGGTCATTTCCTCCCACGAGACTCTGTCTGCGGGCTCCTCCTCCGGGAAAAGCCGGTAGACATTGTCTCGTCTGTTTGCGCCACCGCCCCCTTCGGTTCTTGCGCCGTTCAGTCTTTTGTCATCCTTGTTTGATGCAGCGTCTCGCTCCCGCCGACTACCGTCAGCGGGCACCTCTCCGTGCCTCCGCATGCTCCCGTCCTCCGGAATTGCTGTGTTTTATTTCAGTTATAGCACAACTAAGACGGCAGTAATTGCGTTCCGTGAAGCTAGAATTTTATCACTAGAAACATAGAATCTCTAACACCATATCCATTTAACATATTGGTTTAACTTATTTATATACAGCTTTTTGGAACTTCAGCAGATTTTTGCCGCAAAAGAAGTTACTCAACTATTACGATAATGCACGATTCCGAGAGTTTTTGAAGCATAGACATTAAAAAACAGCCCATAGCGGGCTGCTTTACCAGGCGTAACGATGGATCAGGCAACCCTGAGTGTCAGGATTTGGGATAGTCACTCGCTATTGTGCCAGCGTCAGACCCCACATCTGAGAAGACTGTTTCGGCGGCCGTGATGGCAGCCTGAGCCGCCGACAATACAGTCTGGTACGCATCCATTTTCGTCGTGTCCGGAATTGCGGCTGCCTCAATCATTTTCTCAAGTGCCACGCCCTGGGCCGCACCAGCCATGGCCATCATGTTCCGCAGATAGTCTGTGGCATCCTGAACCGAAAAAGCGGTCGCCTGCGCGACCTTCTGATACGCGATCCCGTTCGCTTCCACACTGACGGATGAGCCGATGACCGAATTGGTATAGTCCACCGCCTGGACAATCATCGGGTTCAGTGCGCTGGTGTCTACCGAATCTGAATTGCCTTCCGGCTTTTCAGGATCGCCTTCCTTTTTCTTCTTGCCTTCATTTCCCGCCATTTTCCTGCTCCCGGTTGTGATCAGTCAGCGCTACGACCCGTGATATTCTTTCCTTGGCCTACTTCGCCACTCCAAGGATCATGGTGATCGCTGTGGAGGTCACCGCGTTACCGATCTGCTGCAGTCCGCCTTGCGCCTGCTGGGCATTCTGCATGGACAAACTGATGGAATGCGCCATCGTCTGGTAGACAAGCCCCATGGCCTGCGCCGGCGCTTCCGCTACCACCTTCACGTTATTCTGGGTGACAGCATCTGTAATCTGTGAATTTACTGGTGTATTGTCTGCCATGGTCCTGAACCTATTTATCTAGTTATTATCGGGTTATTTTAGAGGGACCCCAACGCCTTGAGCACGACCAGCATGGTCAGTATCTCTGTCGCGGTATCCGATTGCGCTACCTTGCTTGCCGCCGCGGCGGCAGCCATTGAGTTGGCACTATAGATCTGTATCACGCCCTGGTTCGCGGCGGCCTGGGCACAGATGGCATTCTGCTGCTGTTGCATCACTGCATTCTGATAAAGAATGCTACTGGAGTGGGCGGCACTCTGGTAAATCGATCCCATCGCGATTGAAGGGGCCGCCGCAAGCGTTGCGACGTTCGACTGGGTAACAGAGTCTGTTATCTGCCCGTTAACTGATGTCGGAATAGCCATCTTTCTTCCCTCTTGCCACGTTGCCTAGGCAACGTCTCCAGCTAATGATCCTTACTTCATTCATGACGCCCTGCTCGGGCGAATGTGAACAAAGAAATTGCACCCTGTTAGCTTGCCGCCTGTTTCAAAATCATGGTCACGATTGACGACGTGCTTGCGTTGGTGATCTGCTGCATGCCGCCCTGTGTCTGGGTCGCGTTCTCAAGCGACAGGCTGATCGCATTCGACATGCTTTGGAAAGCCATGCCCAAGGCCTCGGCTGGCGCCTCGCCCAACACCTTGACGTTGGTCTGGGTGACTGCATCGGTTATCTGAGAGTTTACCGAATTGCCTGGCATTGGCTTGTTCCTCCCCTGTTATTCTTTCAGGCCCTTTGACTTCAGGTCTGTCGGATCACACCGACGCCCGCGGGTTCATTAGTAGACGACCAGGTCGCCCTTCGTATCATCTGGATGATTCTTGAAGTATGTCAGCAGGCTCGACAGATCGACATTGATTGAGCTCTTGTCAGGCCTGCTGAGGAGCTGCGTAAGCCCCTTGCCCATAATGACGCTGTTCGTGATGGCCTGCTGGTGCTGGTTCGATACCATATTGGCAAACAACACACTGCTGGCCTGAGACAGCGCCAGTCCGGATTGGGCGATCGAAAGCGCCGGCCCTGCAGTCAGCACAGCAATATTGGACTGTGCCGCGGTCGCGGCTGCCTCAAGCGTCACGATCCGTTCCGCTTTGGTGATCACCTGATCATCGCTAAGCTGTGGCTTGTCATTTTCAGAACTCATGGCACCTTATCCTTTCTCTGCGAGGGGCTGGCTATCAGTCATCGGCCTTGCTGACTGTGACTCCGCCCGTCGGCATGTGCAGCGTCTGCTCTTCAATTCCGTAGATTTCCGCCGCAAGCTTGATCATGGCAGCGTGACCTGTCGCAAATGTATGTTGCTGTTCTGTCAGTTGGTTGGCGAACAGCATCCCCTGAGCCTGGGACTGTGCAAACATTGACTGGTCCATCGCCACGATGGGTCCAAGAGCCAGGTTGTTCAAATTGAGGGCTGCAACAGCTTCTGTGACGGTCTCTGCCGTCGTAGCCTTGCTTTTCTTCGTTGTGTTTTGGTCATCGGACATTGTTTCGCTCCTGCCAAACGGGGTTTTCATGACGCACCTCACTGAACTGACCTGGAAACCCGAAGGCCGCCAAACAGTTTTTATCCTTCTGGGGTTTGGACGCGGGCGGATCACCGATGTGAACAGAAAAGTGAAAAAAATCCGACGAGGCCAGGCACCCCCTGCAAAAAGCCCTGCCGGGCAATTGCTCGACAGGGCCTCAGGGGAACTCGGAACTTTGATATCCGGTGGCGCACCAGCCGGTTGTTTCTTCTCATGCGGGCGACAACTTCACGAAGACCCGTGCGCCACACCGGGCTTAGGAAACGCCCTGACCAGCCTTCAGCGCTGTCACAAGAGACATCATTGTGCTGGCCGTGTCGCTGTTGGCGATCTTGGAAGTGCCCACAGCGCCAGCCATCGTATCGATGCTGTAAATCTGGATAACGCCCTGGTTGGTGGATGCCTGGGCCGCTACTGCCAGCTGCTGCTGGGACCCAACTGCGTTTTCATACAGGATGCCTGTGGAGTGTGCCAGGGACTGGAAGATGGAACCCATCGCCATGGCTGGTGCATCACCGAGCACCTTGACGTTCGCTTGGGTTACTGCGTCAGTAATTTGGCCGTTCACGGGGGTTGGCATAGCCATAGTTTCTCTCCTTCGAGTTGCTCTCTTTTTTCTGACTTCATTCGGTTCAGCAAGCCGCCGCCTTGCTTACCTAATGGACGGGATGGCGCCTGGTTTGTGATCCAAAAAATCGATCTCGGGGCAAAAAATAAAGAAAATCAAATCCGTATAAAAATGGGGCTGCGCAGCGGCCGAAGCCCGCGCAACCCCAACTTTCTTGGCGATAACCAGATTATGCAGTCTGGCCGGCCTTCAGTGCCATTACCAGCGACATCATCGTGTCTGCCGTGTCGCTGTTGGCGATTTTGTTAGTCGCAACCGCACCAGCCATCGTGTCGATGCTGTAAATCTGGATCACGCCCTGGTTGGTCGCAGCCTGCGATGCGATCGCCAGTTGCTGCTGGGACCCAACAGCATTCTCATAAAGAATACCGGTGGAGTGAGCCAGCGACTGGAAGATCGAGCCCATCGCCATTGCTGGCGCATCACCAAGCACTTTGACGTTAGCCTGGGTAACAGCGTCAGTAATTTGACCGTTTACGGGGGTTGGCATAGCCATATCGAGTTCTCCTTGTGAGCCTATATACCAAGTGAGCTTGCGCATCTGGCTTTCATATCAGCCACGCAGCACTCGCGGTAACGACGCAAAGCCGCCGTATTTGTGAGGTTTGAAACGAAAAAAAACAGGAAAAATCAGGGCGACTTGCGCGACCGAAAAAGAGGAAGCGCCATGCACGGAACCGCTGCTGCCTGGGGGAAAGGCTGGTTGGGTTCGGTCCGCGCATGGCGCTTGATGGGGGGACGCATCCGAGTATCGAGGCAAAGTGTTGGCGCCCCCTGTGGGCAGCTTTTATAGCAGCGTGAAGCCCTATGCCGTCTGGCCGGCTTTTAGGGCCATCACCAGTGACATCATTGTGCCTGCAGTGTCGCTGTTGGCGATTTTCGAGGTTCCCACCGCACCAGCCATCGTGTCGACGCTGTATATCTGGATAACGCCCTGGTTCGTGGCGGCCTGCGCGGCAATTGCCAGTTGCTGCTGGCTGCCTACTGCATTTTCATAAAGAATGCCCGTTGAGTGCGCGGCCGACTGGAAAATCGAGCCCATCGCCATTGCGGGCGCGTCGCCCAGCACTTTCACATTGGACTGCGTGACTGCATCGGTAATCTGATCGTTTACGAGTGTTGGATACGCCATGACCTGTCTCCTGACCTGATCCTTGTTACGCGCCTTGGCAGCGTACCATTCGCTTGCCGACATCGCTTTCAGGCTTTAGACGCCGCACATAAAATTTTGTGACATGGCGTGTTTGTTTTTTCTCAATGAGGGCATTAGCGGTTCGCATCGGGCCAAAACGAAAACTGGCGACGCAATGCGCCGCCAGTGGTTCTCAAGTCTCAAACCCAGTGTCTATGACCTTCCAAGATAAGAAAAGGAGCCCGCCTACCGCCAAGGCGGGGGAAGGTTAGCTGACGCTTTCGACACCTTTGAGCGCTGTCATCAGAGACATCATGGTCTCAGACGTGTCGCTGTTAGCGATCTTGGCCGCGGCGGTAGCACCGGCCATGGTATTGACGCTGTAGATCTGGATCACACCCTGGTTGGCAGCAGACTGAGCGGCGATCGCCAGTTGCTGTTGGGCGCCTACACTGTTTTCAAACAGGATTCCCGTCGAATGGCCAAGCGATTGATACATCGCCCCCATCCCCATCGCAGGCGAACTGCCCAATACTTCCACATTTGCCTGTGACACTGAATCTGTGATTTGGCTGTTCACCGCGGTTGGCATTGCCATGTCTTTTCTCCTTCAAAAACTAAATTGGGGTGAGACCAGGCACCCCGGCAGGGGCACGAATACGTCTCCCGCATACGACGACCCAACCTCAGGTTTGTGAGAAAATAAAAATGATGCCAAGCTTTTAGCTGGTGTTGCGCGCCTTTGAGGCCCGTATGCATGGCCAAAGGACTATTCTATGAAAAGGGGGCCTCGTCCGCCAACCATAAACCCCCTTGCCGTTACCCGCTTTTAGTGGGCTTCTGTTTTCGGAACCACGATGGGTTTAGGCTTCAGATGGACTGTTTCCATCAGCACCGCCATCGCGTTTTCGGCGGCTGTGCCACCATAGGCATAGATATCAACAATGCCCACTTTGGTTGCTCCTTCAGCCACGCTATCGAGCTTCTTCATCAAGTGCTCGGACTGGCTGTAGACAGTTGACATATCGAGGGTGTTCCCCGCAGCCATAACCAGCTTCCATTCCGCAATCACTGTAAGGATGCGGTCAGCAAGCGTCGGTTTTTCATGCGCCTTGATGTCATTCAAAAGCGCCTGAATGAGCTCTATAACCACATAGAGCGCTTCCTGGCCAGCTTTGCCCTCCCCGTCACCGGAGGCGGACTTGACTGTACCCACAAGACTGGACAAAAGCTTGGCGATTTCCTGCGACAGGGCATCGACATGGTCTTCCGGCTGGTCTTGTGGTTCCCCGGATGGGGTTTGGTTGGCAGACTTTTTATCAACCATAGAATATTCTCCTATTGATATTGATAATACACTTATAACACGTCTTTCAGCCCTTTTCGGCAAAAAACCGTGATTTCACTTCCCAATTCCTCCGCCGCTGCGTCTTAGGTCAAATCACCCAGCGAAAGGAGGCCACCATGGCAGACAGCGAAAGCCCAAGCCCAGAAGACATCGCGAAAATGACCGATGAAGGTCTCAAGGGCACCGCGGAAGTCGAGGCCGCCATTCAGAAAAGCATTGTCGATTTCGTCGAGGCAGCGGACGCCGAGATCCAGAAACTGCTGAAGCAGAATGTGGTGCCGCCCGATGTCACCATGGACATGAAAAAGCTGCAGCAAACCATGATCGACAAGACGATAGAGATCATCAAGAGCAACACACCGCCCACGGGATCCGACACCGGTTCGGATAGCGGCGGCAGCTAGATCTTCCAAATTTCTTTTTCACAGAGGGGCTGCTCTTCCGTCCAGACGATCGGAGAGCGGCCTTTGTTTCATGGCGGGTCAACTACGGGGCTCCGCTATTTCCGTCACTGGTCGCGACTATTTATGCAGGCAATCCCCCGTTTGCCGTCAACCAGGAAGCAACGCCATGAATGAACGCGAGACAGTTGAAATTGAGGAAGACCTGACAGTCGTCGTCACTTCCTCGGGCAGTTCCAACACCGATGCCAACAATGACGGTTCTTCAAGTCCAGGCTGCAATTCCTATTGGGACGATCCGGGCTATTACCGGGATGCCGAAGCGGTTGAGGCGCAAGCACGCGCGGAGGAAGAGCAAGTCCTGAATTATAGCTGCTATGTGGAACGCCAGAATTTGTCGTATCTGGCTGTCCAGGCCGAAGCAGAGCGCCTTCAGGAAGAAACACTCGCCTATCAGGCCAGCCTGATGCGGGCCGACCACTCAGGCTGCGAGAGCGACGAGGCCGCCAAGGCCGTGGCGGAGGAAGCCATCCGCGAACAAGAAAATGTCCGCCGCTTTGAAGAAAATGTCCGCCGCTACGAAGAAGACGTTGAGCTCTATTCCCGTGCTCTTGAAGAACAGGAAACTCGCGCCTCAGCACAAACGGAAGAAGCCGTGAAAGCGGAAGAAGAAGCCGTCCGGAAGGAAGAGAAAGAGGTCCGAAAAGAAGCCGAAGAGACCGCCAAAGCGTCTGTCCGAACGGCAGAGCTTTCGCCCCGGTCGCCCGCGGTAGGCACAAGTTCAAAGGAGGAGGCAGGCAAGAAGGCCAGAGCCAGCAAAGCTGCCCCGAAGAAGAAAAGCTAACTTTGCGCCCCAGGCCATGGAGCGCAAGCGGAGGCAATCATGACCAAAGCAACCAGCAAGAAAACAGCCAAAACACCCGCGTCCGGCAAGGGCGCGGCCAGGAAAAAGAGCGCGCCAGACACGGCAGCACCGGAAGCTGCACCAGAAGCCGCAACGGAGGTGGCGGAAGCAACCGCAGCAACCGGGGCATCACCCACGCAGACAGCACCTGCTTCAGCGGCCCAGCAGGGCGCGCAGCCGGGAACCCAGACATTGGCGCCCCCGCAAACGCAGGCCACCCCGCAGCCAACAGTGAATACGGTGCCTGAGCAGCCAGCGCCTCATGCTGCCCCGCAAGCTGCGGCTCCGCAGGCAGCTCCCCAAACGCCCCCGCAGGCTGCGCCCATCCCGGACCCAAGCATGACAGCCGCACCACCCCAACATCAGGTGCCGCATGTGGAACCACCTTCCGTCACGCCAGATACATCAGCCCAGACCAATGTGGTCAATCAGGCCATGGATGTCATCGCAGCATCGGACACGCAGCAGAATTCAATCCGGCGGGCATTCGAGCTTCAACGGGCCACCATCGCCCACGGTGTGAAAGAGCGCCGCGACGCGGCCACCCAGGAAATGGCCGCCACCAAGGCCGCCTACGAACAGCAGAAAGGAAACTACCCCATGAACCAGCAGGGACAGATGGCGTATGGCGCAGCCCCACAGGGCCAGCAAGGCATGCCGGGCCAACCTGGCATGCCGGGCCAACCGGGCATACCAGGGCAGCAGCTATCCACCAATCAGATTCTGGCGCAGGAGTTTGCTGAAACCATCCGAACCATGATTGCCCAGGAAGTTGACCGGCAACTGAAGGTCCTCTTGTCCGCCTATACCGCCAGCCAGAATGGCCCGATGCAGGAACAACAAGCGCAGGAACAGCAAGCGCAGGCCCAGGCAGCACCGGCTCAGCAGCAGGCGCAATAACAACCACATGGTCCGGCGGCACGGTTGCCGGACCACTACCTGACGGGCAAGAAAAGCGCGGTAAATTGCGGCGCTGGCGGGTATGCCGACACAATCTTGCTCATTCGTGCTTTGTTCCCCACAATCCAGCTGTAACCCGCACTTTTCCTTCAAATTCTAGGTAAATTTTCTTTAACCAAATCGTGTTTTCAGGTACACAGCAGCCAGTTTCGAGTTTTTAAAGGTTGCGCCACCATGGCTGGCATTTCAATTTTGAGGGACCTTGTGTCCGGCGGCTCCGCAGGTGCGTCGAGCGCTGGCGTTCTCTATGAAGATAACGCCGAGGCCATAATCCGCCAGTCGGAGCTGGCAGCCCTTTACCAGTTCTGGATAGACAAGAAATCAAGCCTGGGGAAACTTCCCTGCCGCGGGGACTTCAGCCCCCTCGAGCTGACCCGCCTGCTGCCCCATATCGCGCTGGTGGATGTTGACAGCAAAGGCCACAGCCCTGAGTTCACGTTCCGCCTGTGTGGCACGCAGATTGCCGAAGACAGCGGCGTGGACCTGACGGGCAAAACCTGGAGCCAATTCCCCAATTCCGACGACGTGATCAAGCGAGCCGTCACGCTCACCCAGAACCTTCAGCCCTATTATGCCACCAACATCCAGGCCAAATGGGCACCCAAAAACTTCCATCATTATTCCGTGCTGGCACTGCCCCTATCAAAGGATGGTGATACGGTAGACATGATTCTGTATGGCATCATGTTCCACCCCTTTTCTTCCTGATTCCGCTTCCCGGTAATTAGCCCTCCCCCGCGCGCGGCATCCATGCCATAGTTCCCGGCAACGCAACAAACGGGGACATTCATGCGCCGCATAGCCATTTTCATTCTGACCATCAGCCTGTTCACCGCCAGCACCCATTCTGAAGACGGCATGAAGCTTGTGATGCTGGGCACCGGCACCCCGAACGCGGACCCGGCCCGATCAGGACCCGCGCTTGCCGTCACCTTTGCGGGCAAGGCATATCTGGTGGATGCGGGCCCGGGCGTCGTGCGCCGCGCGGCTGCCGCCCAGCAAAAAGGCGTGCCGGAACTGGCACAGCCGAACCTGGATCATGTGTTCATCACCCACCTGCATTCCGACCACACGCTTGGTCTGCCGGATCTTATGTTCACGCCCTGGGTACTGGAACGCGACCACGCGCTGACGCTTTATGGTCCCACTGGCAGCGCAGATATGGTGGCGCATCTGTCGAAAGCTTATGCCGTTGATGTGGCGATGCGTCTGAATGGGCTGGAGCCCGCGAACCCTGACGGCTTCAAGGTGACCGTGCATGAGATTGGCCAGAACAGGCTGCTTGTCGACACGGCTTCGATCAAAATCAGCGCGATCCCGGTGCTACACGGCAGCTGGGATGAAGCTTACGGCTTCAAGTTCGAAGCGAGCGGCAAGACCATTGTGGTGTCCGGCGATGCGCGTCCAAGCGGCCGCCTGTTGGAAGCCGCAAGGGGCGCCGACATTCTGGTGCATGAGGTCTATTCCGACGCGGGCTGGCGCCGGCGCGAGCCCGTCTGGCAGAAGTACCACAAAAGCTTCCACACATCGGCGACCGAGCTGGCGGAGCTCGCCGGCAAAGCCAAGCCCAAGCTTCTGGTGCTGACGCACCAGCTTTACTGGGGCACCTCAGACCCTGATCTGGTGCAGGAAATCCGCGACGCGGGCTACAAAGGCGCGATCATCTCCGCCAGTGACCTGGACGTGTTCACGCCCTAGTAGCCTTGTCATGCTGAACTTGTTTGGCATACCGCCAGCTTCGCAAACAGCATCCATAGCCTGTCCAGCACCACAGTCGCCATCTGTACCTGGACCCTGAACCAAGTTCAGGGTGACGGCTTATTGTTTAATCAGCCAGGTTGGGCCTGAGCCACCGGGCTGCCTGCTCGATATCCACGCCGCGGCGCTTCGCATAGTCCGTCAGTTGGTCTTCGCCAATCTTGCCCACACCGAAATAGTGCGCGTCCGGGTGCGCGAAGTAATAGCCCGAAACAGCCGCAGTCGGTGTCATGGCGAAACTTTCGGTCAGCTCCACGCCAGTGGCATTTGTTGCATCCAGCAGGCGGAACAGCTCCAGCTTCTCGCTATGGTCCGGGCACGCAGGGTAACCAGGCGCCGGGCGGATGGATGTGTAGCGCTCCTTGATGATTTCCTCATTCGTCAGGTCTTCATCAGCCGCGAAGCCCCACAGTTCCGTGCGCACCAGTTCGTGCATCTTCTCGGCAAAAGCTTCCGCCAGCCGGTCGGCCAGCGCCTTCAGCATGATATCGCTATAGTCGTCGTGATTGGCCTGGAAGCGCGCGAGATGCGGCTCAATACCATGGCCCGCCGTTACAACAAAGCCGCCCATCCAGTCAGGCTTGGTGCCCTCGGGCGCAATGAAATCGGCCAGGCAGTCATTGGCGCGGCCCTCACGCTTCTGGATTTGCTGACGGAGGAAATGCACGCGGCTAAGCTCTTCATTCCGGTTATCGCCGGTATAAAGCACCACGTCGTCACCATCTGCGTTCGCGGGCCAAAAGCCCACCACGCCCTTGGCGGTCAGCCACTTTTCTTCAACGATGGTCTTCAGCATGGCTTCCGCGTCAGCCAGCAGGCTGCGCGCGCTTTCGCCCACCACGTCATCCTCTAGGATCGCGGGGTATGTGCCCGCCAGTTCCCAGGTACGGAAGAAGGGCGTCCAGTCGATCCGCTCTATGAGCTCATCCAGCGGGAAGTCATCAAACACACGCGTGCCCGTAAAGCTTGGGCGTACCGGCGTGAAGGCATCAAAATCAGGCGTTGCTTTGTTCTTGCGGGCGTCCTCAAGGGCTACAAGGCGGTCCGATTTCGGCTTCGCCAGGCGCTTGCGCACGATCTCGTCATACTCAGCCTTTGTTTTCTCAACAAAGGCGGCCTTGCCCTCTTCGCTGACCAGTTGGCTGGCCACGCCCACCGCGCGGGACGCGTCCAGCACGTGGGTTACAGGGCCGTCGTACTCCGGCGCGATCTTCACCGCCGTGTGTACGCGGCTGGTGGTGGCACCGCCGATCAGAAGCGGCATGTCAAACTTGGCGCGCTTCATCTCAGACGCCACGGTCACCATCTCGTCAAGGCTTGGCGTGATCAGGCCGGAGAGGCCGATCATGTCGGCGTCATGATCATTCGCTGCCTTCAGGATATCCGCCCACGGCACCATCACGCCAAGGTCGATCACCTCGAAATTGTTACACTGCAGCACCACGCCCACGATATTCTTGCCAATATCGTGCACGTCACCCTTCACGGTCGCCATCACGATGCGGCCTTTGGCCTTGCTGCCCTCTTCCTTTTCGGCCTCGATGAAAGGCTGAAGGTAGGCCACTGACTGTTTCATCACGCGCGCGGATTTCACCACCTGCGGCAGGAACATCTCGCCCGCACCAAAAAGGTCACCCACCACATTCATGCCGTCCATCAGCGGGCCTTCGATCACCTGGATCGGGCGGTCAAACTGCTGGCGGGCTTCTTCTGTATCTTCCTCGATAAAATCGGCGATACCCTTCACCAGCGCGTGCTCAAGCCGCTTTGCAACCGGCTGTTCGCGCCACGAAAGATCTTCAACCCGCGCCTTTGCACCCTGCCCTTTATAGTCGTCAGCGATTTCCAAAAGCCGCTCTGTGGCGTCAGGCCGGCGGTTGAGGATCACGTCCTCAACCCGCTCCCTGAGGTCATCCGGAATATCGGAATAGACCGTCAATTGGCCCGCGTTCACAATACCCATGTCCATCCCCGCCTTGATGGCGTGATAGAGGAACACACTATGCATGGCTTCGCGCACCGGGTTATTGCCCCGGAAGGAAAACGACACGTTCGACACACCACCCGAAACCTTGGCGTGCGGCAGGTTTTTCTTGATCAGGCGGGTGGCTTCGATGAAGTCGACGCCGTAGTTATCGTGCTCTTCAATCCCGGTCGCCACCGCGAAAATGTTGGGGTCGAAGATGATGTCTTCCGGCGGGAAGCCCACTTCATTCACCAGAATGTCGTAGGACTTTTTGCAGATCTCATACTTGCGGTCGATGCTGTCGGCCTGGCCTTTTTCGTCAAACGCCATTACAACCACAGCGGCGCCATAACGCATAATCCGTTTCGCTTGCGCAACGAATGGCTCTTTGCCTTCCTTCATGCTGATGGAATTCACCACCGCCTTACCCTGAACACACTTGAGGCCGGTCTCAATGACACTCCATTTGGAGCTGTCGATCATCACCGGCACACGGGCGATATCAGGCTCTGCTGCGATAAGCTTCAGGAAGGTTTCCATGGCCTCTTCGGCGTCCAGCATGGCGTCATCGAAGTTGATGTCGATGATCTGCGCACCGCCTTCCACCTGGTGGCGGGCGATCGAGACTGCCTCTTCATAGTTACCTTCAAAAATCAGCTTCTTGAATTTGGCGGAACCGGCGACGTTTGTGCGTTCGCCGACATTGATGAACTGGGCCGTTGGTTTACTCATGATACTTACTCAGCCGCGTTGATGATTGAAATTGGGTCGATACCGGACAGGCGCATGGCAGGCGCGATGGTCGGCACTTTGCGGGGCGGAATGCCCGCGACCGCATCGGCGATGGCCTTGATATGCTCCGGCGTGGTGCCGCAGCAGCCACCCACGATATTGAGGAGGCCCTCTTCCGCCCATGATTTCAGGTGCGCGCCAGTCACGTCCGGGCTTTCGTCATATTCGCCCATCTCGTTCGGCAGGCCCGCGTTCGGGTATATGGCGACGCGCGTATCGGCAATGGCCGAAAGCGTCACGGCGTGCGGGCGCAGGTGCTCCGCGCCGAATGCACAGTTGAGGCCGATGGTGAACGGCTTGGCGTGCTTCACTGAATACCAGAAGGCCTCGATGGTCTGGCCTGAAAGGTTCCGGCCCGACATATCAGTTACGGTGCAGGAAAGCATAATCGGCAGCTTTGTGCTGCGTTCCTCGAACACGTCCTGTGTGGCGAAAATCGCCGCCTTGGCGTTCAGCGTGTCGAACACTGTTTCAATCAGGATGATATCCACGCCGCCGTCCATCAGACCTTCAACCTGGGTTTTATAGGCTGCGACCACATCATCGAAATTCACTTCGCGGAAGCCAGGGTTATTCACGTCCGGCGACACAGAGAGCGTCTTGTTGGTAGGCCCCACAGAGCCCGCGACAAAACGCGGCTTGTCGGGCGTCTTCTCGGTCCACTCATCCGCAACCCGCCTGGCAAGCTTGGCGCCCTCAAGGTTAATCTCGTAGGCGAACTCCTGCATGTCATAGTCCGCCATGGAAATGGTGGTACCATTGAATGTGTTGGTTTCAATGATGTCCGCCCCGGCCTCAAGGAAGGCCGCGTGGATGCCCGCGATTACGTCCGGGTTTGTCAGCACCAGAAGGTCATTATTGCCCTTCAGGTCCGACGGCCAGTCCTTGAAGCGTTCACCGCGATAGTCGGCTTCCTGAAGCTTGTGCTTCTGGATCATGGTGCCCATGGCACCGTCCATCACCAGGATGCGTTCATTCGCCAGCTTTTCAAAAAGTGCTGTCCTATTTGTCATGGCCTTAACCCTCCGATCCAGCGCGAATGCCAAGCATATGGCAGATCGCGTAGGTCAGTTCTGCCCGGTTGAGCGTGTAAAAGTGAAAATCGCGGACACCGCCCGCATAAAGCCTGCGCACCATCTCGCCCGCCACTGTCGCGGCCACCAGCTGGCGCGTCTGCGGCCGGTCATCGAGCCCGTCGAACAGGTCGCCCAGCCACTTGGGCACGCTGGCGCCCGCAGTTTTGGCAAAATTCTTCAGCGTTGTATAGTTGGTCACGGGCAAAATGCCTGGCACGATCGGCACATTGATGCCGTATGAATCGCAGTGATCCAGGAAGCGGAAATACTGGTCGGCTTCAAAAAAGAACTGGGTGATGGCCCGGTTCGCACCCGCATCCACTTTACGCTTCAGGTTATCAAGGTCCGCCGCCAGGCTTGGGCTGTCCGGGTGTTTTTCCGGGTAGGCACCGACAGAGATATCGAAATCGGCGATTTTCCGGATGCCTTCCACCAGCTCAGCCGCGTTCGCATAGCCGCCCGGGTGCGCCTCATAACGGCTGGTGCCCTCTGGTGGATCGCCCCGAAGCGCCACAATGGAGCGCACGCCAGCTTCATAATAGTCGCGCACGACCTCGTCGACTTCATCCTTGGTCGCGCCCACACATGTCAGGTGCGCGGCGGGCGCGAGGCTCGTTTCCTCCACAATCCGCTTCACTGTGTTGTGGGTGCGCTCCCGCGTGCCGCCGCCCGCACCATAAGTGACGGAAACAAACTTCGGGTTCAGTTCCTCAAGCGTCTTGATGGAATTCCACAGGGTTTCTTCCATCTTTGGCGTCTTGGGCGGGAAGAATTCGAAAGAAACATTCACGTCGCTCACGGCTTCTTCGAAAAGCGAATGCAGACCATGTGGATTATAACGCTGGGCCATTGCCCTACTCCTCAACTAACTGTGAGAAAAAGTCCTTCGGCTTCGCCTCAGCATCCTTTTCCTCATTCATTTTAGACCGTCACCCTAAACTTGTTTCAGGGTCCAACGCCACAAGGGCACCGCCCTCACCGTTCAAGCATGGATGCTGAACCAAGTTCAGCATGACACTATTTTTCAATCCCAAGCATCCCCGAGGGGCTTTTCATCAAGTTTTGTCAAACCGCCAGATGGTTACCCTGAGCTTACCGCCGTCCAGATGGCGGAGGTCGGTTCGGTTCAGCCCTGCGCTTTCGCCCATGGCCGTAATTTCCTCGTCCGCGAAACCAAGGCGCCTGTGCGCCTGCTCATCGCGCAGATATTCTTCCGTGTGCGGTGCGAAATCCGCGATCAGGATGCTGCCCCCTTTGCCGAGCGCGCGCGCAGCCTCGCGGATCGCCTTGGCCGGGTCATCGGCGAAATGCAACACCTGATGAAAAATGATCAGGTCCTGGCTGCCACCGTCCAGGCCCAGGTCATACATGTCGCCCAGCCGCACCTGGCAGTTCTGCAGCCCCTTATGGGCCAGGTTACCGCGCGCCACCGCCAGCATGTCGCGGGACACATCGATGCCCAGCGCCTGCTCAGTCTGCGCTGCAAAAACATCCAGCATGCGCCCGGTACCTGTGCCGACATCCAGCAGCCGACCTACCTTGCCGCCACCCTGAACGTCCAACAGCGCTTGCTCCACTTCCGCTTCCGCCACATAAAGGGATCGGATCTGGTCCCACTCCTCGGCGTGTGAACGAAAATAAGCCTGGGCACGTTCGAACCGTTCGGCCCGGATGGCATCAAGTGCCTTCAGGTCCGCCTCAAGGCTGTCGTCATCATCAGCCACAAGCGGCAGAAGCGCGTCATTGAGCCTTGCCCCGACACCCCGATCCGCCAGACGGTAGAACACCTGAGTGCCTTCCTGAAAACGGTCAAGGATACCGGCTTCGCCCATCAATTTCAGATGGCGCGAGACACGGGGCTGGCTTTGATCTAGAATATGCACCAGCTCACCCACAGTCAGTTCGCCCCGCCCAAGAAGGGCCAGAATGCGAAGCCGGGTTGCTTCCCCGACGGCTCTGAGCGCTGCCAAAAGTTCATCCATGCCTTGCTTTCCCATTGGAATATCCGGTGGCGTTTCCATGCAATATAAAGATTTCTTTATATTTGTAAAGGCGTGAAATTCTTACGCTTCGCGCGTCATTTTCTAAATCCGCTCCGCATTTTGTGACTGTATGCAAATGGATTTTTTAGGCTATAGACTTGAAGGACAGCCCGCGTGTTGCCACATTGCGGCGATATTGCGCATAAAAGCGCAAAATTTTATAACAAATGGCCGCGCCAGAACGGCCCTTATGGAAACGCCCGAACGGAAACCCATATGACAGCTCGCAAGTTTATTGCCTTGGGCCTGCTGCTACTGACCGCTGCGTGTGCCTCAACACCCGAGAACGGTCCTTCTGCCAGCGTAAGCGACCCGCTGGAGCCCATGAATCGCGCCATCTTCGCCTTCAACGAGGCTGCCGACAAAACGATTATCAGCCCAGCGGTTGCTGTCTATAAGACCGTGGTACCCAAACCGCCACGCGACGGCATATCGAACGCGATGCGCAACTTGCGCGAGCCATGGGTTTTTATCAACGATATCCTTCAGCTGAAGTTCAAGCGCGCGGGTAAGACGCTGAGCCGTTTTATCGTCAACAGCACGATCGGGATCGCCGGCCTGTTCAATGTTTCAGACCGGATGGGTATCGAATATCACTCAGAAGACTTCGGCCAGACCCTGGCGACCTGGGGCTTCGGAGACGGCCCCTATATCGTGCTGCCGTTCCTTGGTCCGTCGAACCTTCGGGATACCACAGGTTTCGCCACCTATGTCTTCTATGATCCCACGGCAATGGCGCTTGACAAAAAAGGCAAGTTCTGGGACCTGAGCCTCGCACGTACCGCCGTCGACGCCTGGGACCTGCGTGTCCAGTATGACGATGTGCTCAAGGAGCTGTATCTGGAAGATGATCCTTATGTCTTTGCGCGGACTGTCTATTGGCAGAACCGCCGCTATGAAATCTTTGACGGCGACCCACCGCCCCTTGAAGGCGAAGACGATTTCTTCGACGACCTTGAGGATGAGCTGGCAGAAGAAGGCCCGCAATAATCCATTCGCATTCAACTTTCGGAAGCCCGCGGCCCAGTGTCTGCGGGCTTTTTTCATGACTAAAGTGAAAAAATAAAACTTATGATGAGGTATGTGTAATCTTTAGTTGTCAAAGTTCGTGTAGTTCCAACATTGCGAGTATCCGGGAGTTAAAAAGCTTTAGAGGGGGAATAATCATGACAAAGAGACATTTTTCACGGGCTGCTGCCCTGCTTGCCGCCACACTTTCGCTGGCGCTTCCTCCCGCCCCCGCCGCAAAAGCACAAGAGACGCCGGACACAGCCATCGAAGCCTTCCGGGGGCACACGCCCGGCTCAACCATGTCGATCAACTATCAGGACCTGACCAAAATCCTGAACCAGACCGTTTGGGAAACCGGCCACTCTGACCGCGCCAATCCAGGCCGGGTGAGCGCCCGTCCCGGCTCCCGCATCGTTCGCGGCGCCAGAAACAGCACCCGCAATGAAGGCAACCGCATCGATTTCCATGCCTTTATGGGCGACAACCATGATGTGCTAGTGGCACTGAGGCGCGATCTGGAAAAAGTGCCTGAAAATGTCCCGCTTCGCCAGTTCAGCCGAAATGAGCAACTGGCCTATTGGCTGAACCTTTATAACCTGACGGTCCTGACCCAGATTTCCACCATCTTCCCCGAAGAACGGCTGAAGCGGCACTATTTCTCAAGCAGCAATAACGCGGGCCTCTGGGACGAGAAGGTCCTGAACGTGGCAGGTGTATCGCTGTCGCTCAATGACATTCACCATAAAATCCTGATCCCGAAATACCGCGACCCACTGATCATGTATGGGCTGTTCCAGGGTGTGATCGGCGGCCCTAACATCCGAGACGAGGCCTATAGGGGGGCAGATGTCTGGCGCCAGCTTGAGGCCAATGCCCGCGAATTTGTCAATTCCAACCGCGGCGCCTTCATCAAGGACCGGATTATCCGGACCTCCACCTTTTTTGAGATCAACAGCGCCCTGTTCCCAGACTTCAACAGGGACCTGAAGGCCCACCTGTACAAGTATGCCAAGCCAAACTTTGCCAAACGCATTTCCGACTCCTCTGACAAAATCGGCACGCGCCAAAGCAACTGGTATATTGCCGATCTATACGGCGGCAACCGGTCGATCGCAGCGGCTAGCGTCAACCCGGCCGCGCTCTTGAATGCCTTCACAAGCAGCGGCAGTGGTGTCGAAGGTTTTTCCGGAAATGCCGCGGACGCCATGGCCTGGGGTAACACCGCCATTGAAAACAATATGTCGCTGACACGGTTCCCGATCCATGTGATCGAGAGCGTCCGCAAGGTACAATTTAAAAACAAGAAACTGCGCGAAGGCGAAGTGGAGATCGAGGAATATGAAAACGCTTCCGATGAAACCGATCAGACCACTACGCCCGATCAAAACAAAAACTGAGGGAAATGCCATGACCTTTAAACCGATTGCTCACACGTACCGAGCCCTGATCGGACTAGCCGCAGCTTTTGCCATTTTTAGTGGCGCATATGCTGCCCCGGACGAGGCAGGTGTTCCTGCGCCGTTCCGCGGCGACACGCCGGACTCGCCCATGTCGATCGACTATCAGGACCTGACCAAAATCCTGAACCAGACTGTTTGGGAAACCGGCCATTCTGACCGGTCAACCGCAGGCAAGACGGTGCCGCGTACAGGGTCCCGCATCTCAACAGGCTCCCGCGGCGGCACCAGAACCGAAGGCAACCGCATCGACTTCCATGCCTTCCTGGGCGATAACCTCAATGTGCTGATCGCGCTGAGGCGCGACCTTGAGAACGTCCCAAGCGCCGTACCACTCAACCAGTTCAGCCGCAATGAACAGTTGGCCTACTGGCTCAATCTCTATAACCTCACGGTTATCAACCAGATCGCAAAGGTCTTCCCTGAAACCAACCTGAAGAAACATTACCCGCAGCTTTGGGATGAGAAAGTGCTGACTGTCTCGGGTATTCCGCTGTCCTTGAACGACATCCACCACAAGATTTTGATCCCGAAATACCGCAATCCGCTGATCATGTATGGCTTGTTCCAAGGCTTTATTGGTGGGCCGAACATTCGTGACGAAGCCTATACCGGCGTGCGCGTATGGCACCAGCTGGAGGCCAACGCGCGCGAGTTCATCAACTCCAACCGCGGGGCGTTTGTACGTGAACGCATCATCCGCACCTCCATGTTCTATGAGGTCAACGCCGCCCTGTTCCCGGATTTTGAAACCGATATGAAGGCCCACCTGCTGCGCTATGCGAAACCGGTGTTCGCAGATAAACTGCAGGCGGCCTCAAGCCGCGTGGGTACCGACCAGCGCAACTGGTATATCGCTGACCTTTATGGCGGCAACCGCTCCCGCTCGTCCGCCAGCAGCAACCCGGCCGCCTTCCTCAATGCCTTCACCAACAGTGGCGACGGCTACAGCCACCCAGGCGGTGAATATTTTGGAGAGGCAGGCGTAGCCACCGCCTGGGGCAACACGGCCATCACCCACAACCAGTCGCTGACCCGCTTCCCCATCCATATGGTGGATATGGTCAAGAAAATTCAGATGAAGAACCAGCGGACCCGAGACGGTAACGTGGAAATCGAGGAAATCGACGAAACTATAGACAGTACTGAGCCAGACCAGAACTAGAAACAGGAGAACACAGTGACTTTCAAACCGACAGCGTACATTCAAAGAGCCCTGATCGGACTGGCAGCTTCACTTGCCATGCTCACCGGCGCCCATGCGGAACAGAACGAAACTGGCGTCCCTGAGGCCTTCCGGGGTGATACGCCAGAATCGACGCTTTCTGTAAGCTACGCAGACCTGTCCAGAATGCTCAAGCTCACTGTTCTGGAAACTGGCCTGTCAGATCGCGCGCACCCTGGACGGCTAGCGACCCGGCGTGGGTCTCGCATTGTGAACGGCAATAAGAAAGCCACACGCAACGAGGGGAACCTAATCGACTTCCATTCGTTCATGGGCGACAATCTGGAGGTGCTCGTCGCACTGAGGCAGGATCTGGAAGCGGTTCCCTCCGCCGTGCCTTTGAGCGAATTCAGCAGGAATGAGCAACTTGCCTATTGGCTCAACCTTTATAACCTTACGGTCATTACCCAGGTCACCAGCATCTTCCCTGAAACCAACCTGAAAAAATATCACCCCAAGATGTGGGATGAAAAAGTGCTGAATGTGGCAGGAATACCGCTTTCACTGAATGACATCCACCACAAGATTTTGATCCCGAAATACCGCAACCCGCTTGTTATGTATGGTCTGTTTCAGGGCTTCACTGGCGGCCCAAACATCCGGGATGAAGCCTACACGGCAAACAAAGTTTGGCGCCAGCTTGAAGCAAACGCCGCAGAGTTCGTGAACTCCAATCGCGGTGCACGGATTGTTCGTGGACGCCTATACACTTCGTATTTCTATGAAGAAAATGCAGCCCTGTTTCCGCAGTTTGAGGATGACCTCAAACGCCACCTGATGGCATTCGCCACGCCCGCATTCGCCGACAGGATCGACGCGCATGACGGCAGCATAAAGCCCACCCAGACAGATTGGTATGTCGCCGATCTCTATGGCGGCAACCGGGCCATCAGCTCCGCCAGCAATGGGGTGCCGGGCCTTATTGCCGCCTTTGGCGGAGACGACGCCTGGACTGCCTTCATCTTAGATAAAGCCGAAATTCCCGGCAATCTACCTGCCCATGTGGCCAGAAGGATTAAGCAGATTAACATCAAAAACGCGAAGCAGTTGCGTGAAGGCAATGTGGACATTGAGGAATTTAATGCGGCGGCGCCTGAACCAGCGACCGAACCCGACAAGCCGGACACCGGGGACAACCCGGACCAATAAAAATCCGCTTAACAAAAAAGGGGCCGAAAGGCCCCTTTTCCAAATCCGATCACAAGCAAGCGCCTAGCGTGTGAACTTGCGGTATTTGATGCGGTGCGGCTGGGTGGCGTCTGCCCCCAGGCGGCGCTTCTTGTCTTCTTCGTACATTTCGAAGTTGCCTTCGAACCACTCAACGTGGCTGTCGCCCTCGAACGCCAGGATGTGGGTTGCGATACGGTCAAGGAAGAAACGGTCGTGCGAGATAACCACAGCGCAGCCCGCGAAATTCTCAAGCGCTTCCTCAAGCGCAGACAGCGTCTCGGTATCAAGGTCGTTGGTCGGTTCGTCAAGCAGCAGCACGTTGCCGCCTTCCTTGAGCATCTTGGCCAGATGCACGCGGTTCCGCTCACCACCCGACAAGAGCCCAACCTTCTTCTGCTGATCGCCGCCTTTGAAGTTGAAGGCGCCAACATACGCACGGGTTGAAACTTCATGCTTGCCGAAATAGAACATGTCGTGCCCGCCGGAGATTTCCTCCCAGACGTTCTTGTTCGGGTCCAGCGCGTCGCGCGACTGGTCCACATACCCAAGCTGCACAGTGTCACCGATTTCAATGGTGCCTGCATCGGGCTTTTCCTGACCGGTGATCAGCTTGAAGAGCGTGGTTTTACCCGCGCCGTTCGGGCCGATCACACCCACGATGCCGCCCGGTGGCAGGCTGAAATCGAGGCCGTCAAACAGAAGCTTGTCGCCAAACGCCTTGGTCAAGCCCTTGGCTTCAATCACCTTGCCGCCCAGACGGGCTGGCGGCTGGATTTTGATCTGCGCCGGGCCGGCCACACGCTCCTGCTGCTGCTCCAGCATTTCGTCATAGGCCTTGATCCGTGCCTTGGATTTCGCCTGACGCGCCTTAGGAGACTGCCTGATCCACTCAAGCTCATCATTCATGGCTTTCTGGCGGGCTTTATCAGCACGTTCTTCCTGCGCCATGCGCTTGGTCTTCATTTCAAGCCATGCGCTGTAGTTGCCCTCGAACGGAATGCCCTGGCCGCGGTCAAGCTCAAGCACCCAGCCCACCACGTTATCAAGGAAGTAGCGGTCGTGGGTCACGAGGATCACACACCCCTTGTAGTTCTGCAGGAACTTCTCAAGCCAGGCGACGGTTTCGGCGTCAAGGTGGTTGGTCGGCTCATCGAGCAGCAGGATTTCTGGCTTTTCAAGCAGCAGCTTACAAAGCGCCACGCGGCGTTTCTCACCGCCCGAAAGCTTGTCCACAGACCAGTCGTTCGGCGGGCAGCACAGCGCGTCCATCGCCACTTCGGCCTGGGACTGCAGGTCCCACGCGTCAGCCGCGTCGATCTGCTCCTGCAGCTCGCCCATACGGTTCAGGAGGTCCATATTCTCAGGGTCCATACCGTAGTCGCCAGCCACCTGGTTGAACTCGTCCACCAGCGCCTGCGTCGATGCCAGGCCTTCCATCACGTTGCCCAGAACGTCCTTGTCTTCGTTCAGCTGCGGTTCCTGCGGCAGGTAACCCACGCGGATGCCTTCAGCGGCCCAGGCCTCGCCACCGAATTCGGTGTCATAGCCCGCCATGATTTTCATCAGCGTCGATTTACCCGCACCGTTCTGGCCGATAATCGCGATTTTCGCGTCGGGCAGGAAGTTCAGGGAAATACCGTTCAGAACCTGCTTGCCACCAGGATACTGTTTGGTGAGCTTGTGCATCTGATAGACATATTGATAGGCAGCCATCGGGCTTTGATCCTTATTCTTATCTGGAAAAAACTTTGCGCCTCAATTAACGCAGAATCGCCTGCGGGACAAGCAATGTGTGCAGCGTTGAAAACTCTACTCGTCACTCGTCGCCAATATGGCGGTAATCGGGGCGCATGATGAAGGAAAAGCCGTCGAAGCGGAATTCGGCCATGCCGTCCTCCACCGCATCGGGCGCGAGGTCCGTTGTCACCACTTTTTCAAACGCGGCCTGCACGCGGGCCAGCACGCTTGGGTCCTCCACCGGCGTATTGTGCGCCGGGAACAGCTTCGTCAGTGTTGGTGCGAGCGCCACAAGCCGGGAAATAGACGCACGGTAGGCCTCAAGGTCTGTCTGCGGGGCAAACAGCCAGATCGGGCCATTGTAGTAAGTATCGCCAATCCAAAGGTAGCCGGTCTTGCGCTCCAATAGTGCCACAGCATCATCCGTATGCCCCGGCAGTTGCAGAACTTCCAGCCTCCGCCCGCCCAGATCAATCACATCCCCGTCCGTCACCGTACCGGTGATGCTGTAGGGCTTGATCAAATGGGTTGCTGCCGTTGCGCCCGATGGCGGGCTTTTGCACAATGCGGGGTCTGAGAGCTCTTCACTCACCGCCTCATTCGGCAGGCCCTGCGTCATCTCGCGCGAGAAATCGGTGGAGACTGAAAGGATGCGGTCGAACTGATGGTTGCCGCCCACATGGTCATAGTGCGAATGGCTGTTGATCACGGTAACGGGCTTGTTCGTCAACCGGTCCACCACGGCCTTGATATCCTCAATGCCGTTGCCGGTATCGAACAACAGCGCCCCGTCTTCGCCCTCGATCAGGTAGCTGATCACTTCCTGCCACTGGAAGGGTTCATAGATGGCCGTCACGCCGGGCGCGACGGTATAAACCTCGAACCACCCGGTGCTCTCTGGTCGCTTTTCAAGCGCGCTATATGCCGGGCGCGGCAACTCAGTACAGAAGCTCTCGATATCAGCCTGCGCATACACGCCCGAAGACGCCGTTAGAGCTGACAGCATTAGCGCGGCAAAATATTTCTTCATTTCCCATCCCTCGGGAACATCCGGTAGGTGGGCAGGCCGTCGTCTGTCTTGGCCCATGGCTTGCGGCTTCTGACATACACATGGCTTTCCGGGTGCAGATCATCGGTTTCATTGATGAAGCCCGCATGCAAGTGAATTTCACCGGGCCATGCCTCGCCCTCAAAGGAAACAGGGCTGCCACAGTCGCCGCAAAAGCGCCTTTTTACCCCAGGGCTGGATTTATAATGCTTTGCCTCGTCGCCCAGGAAATGCACCGCCGACGCATCAAACCCCACATAGGTGGCGAAGGCGGCACTGGTGGCCTTCTGGCAGGACGGGCAATGGCAGTGGCTGACCCACAGGGGCTTGCCCGCAATCTCTGCTTTCACCGCGCCGCACAGGCAGCGCGCCGTATAGGTGGCCTCGCCCATCAATTGTCGTCCCCGCCAAAGAATTCATCATAGGAATGTTTCACCCGGTCGAACGAACGGGTCACGAGATCCGTGTCTTTCACATGGTTCCAATAGGTATCCAGCTTCGGCCAGCGACCATAACCCTCAAGGCCGAACCGCACCTTAAGGGCACCGTACCAGTAAAGGTGCGAAATCAGCGCGGCGTCGGCCAGCGTCCAGCCGTCGCCCACCGCGAACAGCCCCTCGCCCATATATTTCTCAAGATAGGTGAATGCCGCCGGGATATCCTGCGTTATGGCTTTTTCAACCTCGGCGTCCGTGGCCTCGCCGCCAAAGGCCAGGCGGGCATAGGGCCGCACGGCTTCGGCATAGTATAGGTCCAGAATGCGGGCGATCAGGCGGGCCTGCGTCGCCTGTTCGAAATCATGGGGTGTCAGGTCCGGGCCGTCGAGCACACGGTCCAGATATTCCGCGATCACCTGGCCTTCGGTGATGCTGGTGCCGTCATCCTTGATCAGGAACGGAATCTTGCCCATGGGGTGAAAGCTGAAATGCTCGTCAGACTTGAAGCCGCCGGGCACGCCCGCGAGTTCCACCTGGTCCAAAGCACCCTTCATATCAAGGGCGATCACCACCCGCTCGAAATAAGGTGAAACGCTGTGTCCACAAAGCTGCATCTTGTCCCCCTCGTACTACTTTCGGTCGTCACAAGGGGGCAAGCTTGAACCAGTTTCCGTGTCTTTGCAACCGTCCTTTAAGCGCCCAGCTGATGCCGCACCAGCATCAAAGCAACCCCCAGCATCACGGCTGTGATAACACCGTCCAGCACGCGCCAGGTGATGGGCTTTTTAAAGAGCGGCGCCGCTTTCTTGGCGCCATATCCGATGGCATAAAACCAACTGGCGGAGGCCACCACCGCACCAATGAGGAACGCCAGCCGCGCAGCGTCTGTGGCGTATTTCACACTGACGCCGCCGATCAGCACCATCGTGTCCACATAGGCCCAGGGGTTGAGCCAGGCAAACGCTATGGCATGCAGTATGGCAACGCGCACGCCCTGCCCGGCCGCTGACCCTGCAGATGCCTCAATCCGGTCGTCGGTCACAACAACGGGCTTGATCGCGCCCTTCAGGCTTTTCATGGCAAACCACAACAGGAAGGCCACACCGCCCCAGCCAAGCCAGTAGGCGATGGTGGGATTGTCCGCAAACACGCGGCCCACACCCATCACGCCAAGCGATATCATCGCCACATCAGAGATAAAAGTGGTGGTGGTCACAGTAAACACATGCCGGTGCCGCAAGCCCTGCCTGAGCACATAGAAATTCTGCGGCCCGATAGCGAGCAGCAGCCCGAATGAAACCAGAAATCCTTCTGCCAAGGCGGGCCACTGGTCGATCATGGTTGTATCCTCTGTCAGTAGGCAACCGTGTAGCGCTGCCCTTTATGAAGCCCTAGCTCAGCTTCATCGATCAGCGCAACGGCAAAATCCTCCATCGAAATCTGCGAGTTGCCTTCCTCGTCCGTCAGCATCTCGTCAAGGCCGCGACGATACTGGCCTGTGCGCTCCCCCGGCACCAGCATGGCGGGCGGCGTTTGGTAGGCCCAGTCATCTGCCTTCATGCTTTCAAACAGCTCATACTGCTCCTGGCACGCTTTGGCGATAGGCAGCAGGTGTGCTGGCAGGAAGCCGGGCTCTGTCAGCAGGGTTGTGTCCTTTCCCGGCAGCTTGAGGCTGGCCGCACCGCCCACCACCAACAGGCGCACGCCCGCAGCCCTGGCCGCAAGGCAGATCGCACGGGTCAGGTGCACCAGCAGGTCCTCCTGCCCTTCAGGCGGGCGCAGGGCGCTGATCACAAGGTCCTGCCCTTCCATCAGCGCGACAGGAACACTATCGGGGTGGATGTTCGCCACGCGGCAGGCAACCTCCAGCGGCAGCGTGGTGGACTGCCCGGCCCGCCGCACAACAGCTGTAACCGTGTGGCCACGCGCCACGGCCTCAGAGACCGCGCGGCGACCAACGTCACCGGCGGCACCGAATATCAAAATATTCATCATTTATGTCCTTTTGTTTGGGGAGAGTTTGAATTGAAAGGGCATCCGTCCAGCATTCTGGCTGGCCCATACACTGACAAGTGTCAGCACCACGCCAGCCATCTGCTGGGCACCAAGGCTTTGATGCAGGAACACCCAGCCCAGAAACACCGCCATCAGGGGACTGAGGAGCCCCAGCGACGACACGCGCGCGGGTTCAAGCCGCGCCACACCGTGGAACCAGAAAAGGAAAGTGATCGCCGCACCCGGCACAGCAAGATAGGCAAGTGCCCAAATGCCGCCTGTGCCTATCACCGGCAGCGCGGGCGTAAAAAGAAGCGCCGCTACAAGAAGCTGAATGCCCCCAGCCGCCAGCTGCCATGCCGTGAAGGTGACGAGAGACACATCAGGCCGCCACCGCCGCGCCAGCACCGTGCCCAAGGCCATCGAAAATGCGCCACCGGCCGCCGCCAACACGCCAAGGCTGTCCCATCCGGCATCCGCCCCCAGCACCAGAAGGGCAACACCGGCAAAGCCCATCAGCGCCGCAAAAACCGACACCGGCAGGATGCGTGCCCCCAAAGCCATGCGCGCAATGAAAATCACAAGAAGCGGCTGGATCGCCATGATCGTTGCCGCCACGCCGCCCGGCAGGCGGTAGGCCGCCAGGAACAGGAGCGCCCAGAAGGCCCCGATATTGAGCGCGCCAAGGATGAATATCCGCCCCCACCAGCCCCAGCCGGGCAGCCGCCGCACCAACAGAAGCAGCAACAGGCCCGCCGGAAGGGCCCGTAAGGCGGCTGTCCACAAGGGGTTCACGCCCGCAAGGAATTCGGTGGCGACAATATAGCTGCTGCCCCAAATGAGGGGCGCCAGTGCAGTAAGAAACAGGGTTGCTCGCTCGTTCATGACTCAGCCTTGTTATTTATCTTGAGGTCAAGATAATATCAGAAATCTTGATTTCAAGATATTTCTGTGGGAAAAATTCCAGCCATGGATCATGTTGACAAAATCGTTGCCCAGTGGGCGAAGGAAAGACCCGACCTGGATACCGCGCCGATGGCGCTTCTGGGACGCCTGCTGCGCGCGTCTGCCCGCAGCTCTCAGGCAACCGGAAAAACCTTCGCACGGTTCGGTCTGAATGCGGCGGCCTTCGATGTGCTGGCCACGCTCAGGCGCTCGGGCGCGCCCTACCGGCTGTCTCCCGGCGCGCTGATGGACATGACCATGGTGACTTCCGGCACCATGACGAACCGCATCGACCAGCTTGTGAAAGCGGGGCTTGTGGAACGCATCAAAAACCCGGAAGACGGCCGCGGCTTCCTGGTGGCGCTGACGGACAAGGGCTTCGACCTGATTGACGAGGCCGTTACCGCCCACACTGAGACGCAGGCCCGGCTGGCAAGCGCCCTGCCTGAGAAAGACCAAGCTGCCCTGACGGCGCTTCTGAAGAAGGTCCTGGCAGGCCTTGAGGAAAAGACAGACGCCGAATGAAGGCTTTGCTTGCTTTTTGGTGCGATTCGTGGTCTATAGCCCCAAACACACCGCGCGAAGATGGCGAAATCAAAAGAACAATCGCTGG
>Ga0209273_10001008_pt1 | contig 28645 bp, 22 predicted proteins | sample tdAd471_FD_187126 | JGI IMG/M metagenome (GOLD analysis project Ga0209273, IMG submission 187126) | Marine sediment microbial communities from the Atlantic coast under amendment with organic carbon and nitrate - tdAd47.1 (SPAdes)... | ecosystem: Environmental > Aquatic > Marine > Coastal >...
GGGCCTGCTGCAGGTGTTGGCCAAGGCCACCAGGGGGTTTCTCGTGCTGCGGGAACAGGGTACGGTCATCGGCGAATTCGGCAGCCGCGGTGACTCGTTGCAGGCCGAGATAAATATCCTGGACAACCGGGTATACAAACGCGCGCTGCTGGGGGGTAACGCCGCCGCTGGTGAAGCCTACGTGGACGGCTGGTGGAGCACGCCGGATATCAGCCTGGTAACCCGGTTTTTCTCCCGGAACCTGCAAATGATGGATGCCTGGAGTGCACGATTCGGCTGGCTGATGAAGCCGCTGGCCATCTTCCGCAGTGTCACCCGGGCGAACTCCCGCAAACAGGCCAAGCGCAATATCCTGGCGCATTACGATCTGGGCAACCGGCTCTACGAAACCTTTCTCGACAGCCGTCTGCAGTATTCTTCGGGCATCTACCGCAGTGAAACCGACAGCCTGGAGCAGGCACAGGTGCACAAGCTGCAGCGCATCTGCCAGCAGCTGCAACTGAAGCCCTCCGACCATCTGGTGGAGATCGGCACCGGATGGGGTGGACTGGCACTGTTTGCCGCCCGGGAGTATGGCTGCAGGGTGACCACCACCACCATCTCCGATGCGCAGCACCGTCACGTTGACGCCAGAATCAGGAAAAGCGGCCTGGACGATCGAGTCCGCCTGCTTAACCGGGACTATCGGGAACTGGATGGCACCTTCGACAAACTGGTGTCGGTGGAGATGATCGAGGCTGTCGGCCGCCGCTTCATGCCCGGGTACTTTGACAAGGTGGATCAACTGCTGAAGCCCGGCGGTCTGGCCATGATCCAGGCAATCACCATCGCCGATCAGCGCTTCACCGCTTACAGCCGCACCGAGGACTTTATCCAGAAGCACATCTTTCCCGGTGGCTTTCTGCCTTCCGTGCAACTGATGAGCCAGCTGGTGGCTGACAGAACCGAGCTGATCGTCCGCGATCTCCACGACATCGGCCTGGATTACGCCAGGACCCTGCGCCACTGGCGTGAAAATTTTACTGCCCGGGCCGTCGAACTGGACGCCATGGGCTACGGTGAGCAGTTTCAGCGCCTGTGGGAATACTACCTCGGTTACTGCGAAGGTGGTTTCCTGGAGCGGCGAATCAGTGCCGTGCAGATGCTGTGCAGCAAGGCGCCGCACTATCACGCCTGATTCCGGACAGCTAATGATGGATGCCAATAACAGCTTACCGATGAAGTGGCTCTGCTCCACCCCTGTCAACGTGGTTGTCAACAACCTGTTCTGGGCCGGCTGCGTTATCGGCAGGTACGAGCTGTTGTGGCTGGTTGCCCCGGCAGTGCTGTGCTACGTGGCGCTTCTCCTGTACTGCGGCGTGGTCCGGCCCGGACAGCTTCTGGTCCCGGTGGCGGCGGGGGTCCTGGTGGACTCTGTGTTCACTGCCAGCGGTATTTTTCAGTTCGAGCACCACGCCCCGATACTGCCACTGTGGATGTGGACACTGTGGCTGGCATTTGCCACGACCCTGCCGCTGTCTCTCAGACTGCTGGGCAGGCACCGGTTCCTTGCAGCTGTCACCGGCGCCCTGGGATTTCCCTTCAGCTACTACCTCGGCTTCCAGCTTGACGCTGTCCGTTTCGGTCTATCGCTGCCGGTGACAATGATGCTGGTGGCATTGACCTGGGCCGTGCTCCTGCCTTTATTTTTCAAGTGGATTGACAGCTACCAGGAAACAGCCAATGAAGCGATCTAGCCCGAAACCGAAAACCAGGCCTGTTGTGGTAACCCTGGCACTTATTGCCCTGCTGCTCACGCTGTCCTCCCAGCGTGGATACGGTAACTCCCTGGAAGATCTGCGACCCGTGGGCTCCACCACGCTCAAGGTGCTGTTCTGGACTATCTATGACAGTACGCTGTACAGCCCGGACGGCGACTATTCGGGAATTGAACCCGGCCTTGCGCTGCACCTGGAGTACCGACGCAATATCGCCAGTCAACGCCTGGTGAACACCACCCGGGATCAATGGCAGGAACTGGGCATCTACGACGAACAGCTCAGCGAACCGTGGCTCGACGAACTGAGTCGACTGTGGCCCGACATCCGTCGCGGCGATTCCGTTACCCTGGTCGTGGCACCAGGGCTGGCTGCCCGCTTCTATTACAACGGCGAGCTGCTGGGCGTCGTGGATGACGGTGAATTCACCCGGCGCTTCCTGGCTATCTGGCTGGATGAGAAATCCGCTTACCCGAAGCAACGGGATCAGCTGACCGGTGCCGGGTAGTCAGGCTGCGGACCTGATCCCGGATGCACCTTGACCCGCAGTGCCGGTGTTACAACAGTTCCACGCCGAATTGCCTTGCTATCAGCACCGTGACGCCAAAGCAGCACACGGTTAACAGAGCTGCCGCACCCAGGGACCACCAGAAAGGATAGCGACCGACGAGCCAGGGAAACAGCAGGAACATCGGCAGCGTGGGCAGGGCATACCAGAAAGTGAACCAGGCGTGATTGGCCAGCTTGGCCTCCCCCTGGTTTTCGACATACAGCCACACCAGGGTCAGTACGGTCACCAGGGGCAGCGCTGCAATAAAGGCACCGAGCCGATCGCTGCGCCGGGCAAGTTCCGAGACCAGCACGACGATTCCGGATGTCACCAGGTACTTGAACACGAGCCATTGGGCAGAGGTAAGCATTGTTCCTCCCGGCAGGCGGGCCGGTCACTGCAGAAGCTACAGCCTAGCAGATATGTTCCAATGGGCTCCAGCACTGCAACACAACCCGGCAATAAAAAAGGGCCCCGGGGGACCCTTGATAGTGACGTGCGCAGGCTGATCTGCGCTTTTTTCCGGCTTTCCGCCAGTACAGGACCGACGAGAGTCCGCTGCAGAGCGGGGCCATCACAAACTACAGGGAGCGGACCATGAGACCGTGCTCAGTGTGACCCCTGTTGCTGATCAGGAAGTTGACCAGCTTGCGGGTGTAATGATCGATAACCGGGTCCTTAATCAGGGCACGAAGCTGTTCCAGTTCGACGATCAATTGCTGGCAGGTCTTGTAACCCAGGTAACTGCGACCCTGGGGCTCGATCAGCTTGACGGCGGAGAAACTGTAGGCCCGCCCGAGAAAGTGCAGGCGATAGACGATACCGATAGGTACGTGCAGGGCCTCGTCATCCTTCTCGTCCCGTCCCAGGACGCCGAAATTGAACATGACACGCTTTGACAACGCGTACTGGCGCAGATCGTAGATTCTGGCAAGTGACCTGCTTTCCCGACGTTCCCCTGTATCCATTGCATTGTCCTCCCTGGACTGGTCAACCGGTGCAAAACTTCCTGGATAGCTGATGACATTCCCTTGTGTATTCACGACATTCCCTCGTCTGCACAAAAATGGATTGGTGAACCCGGTTACCTTAAGCGCATCCTGCAAGACTTGAAGCCAGATAGATGGGTTTCTGCATTCCTGAGGTGGCAATCTTAGCCCACCAGTTCACACAACGGGTGTGACGCAGTTCACACTTTTTTTGTGATCCCGGTTCAAAAAGTGGGGTTTGTCGGTGAACTGCATCACACCAACGATGAAAAACCGGCCCGCCGAATCGCTGATCACCGGATCCGCCAATTGTTGAATCCTTTGGCGGCTCAGCCATTGTCCTCTTTTTCCTTTTCTTTGATCCAGACACTTCAGTTTTACCGTACTTTCCCCCTGAGACTATCGAATTGATGTACGGGGCGCTTTGCTTACACTTTCACCCTGTCAATTACAGCTGTATTTACCAGTCAATTATCAGGTATCCCTTGGCAATGAGTGAGCAGGCGTCAACCCACAAAGCTTCGATCGGCAAGGTATTCGGTTACTTCGCCTCCATACTCGGTCCCGAGCGTGACTACTATGTATTGGCGATAATCTATGGCCTGGGCATCAGTGCACTGGCCCTTGCCCTGCCGATATCGGTACAGATGCTGGTCAACACCATTGCCAACACCGCCTTGACCACGCCGCTGTTCGTCCTTGCCCTTACACTGTTTGGCCTGTTGATGACCGCGGGTCTGCTCAGCGCCCTGCGCATTCACCTGATGGACCTGTTCAGCCGTCGGTTCTACGCCCGGATGGTGTCCGAGATCGCCCTGCGTTCCATTTATGCCCTGAATCCTTTTTTCCAGGACATCAACAAGGGCGCCCTGTTCAATCGCTATTTCGATATTCTCATCGTGCACAAGACTGTGCCCTACCTGTTGGTCGGCGGCTTCACCACGGTACTGCAACTGGCGTTCGGCTTTATCCTGGTATCCCTCTACCACCCCCTGTTCCTGGCTTTCGTTATAGTTCTGGTTGCTCTCATCTGGCTGATCTGGCTGGTCTGGGGTGGCCGGGCTATACGCAGCGCCGTGCAGATATCTCACCGCAAGCATGCCACCGCGGCATTTCTGGAAGGACTGGGAGCCTCCAACGGCTTTTTCAAGACGGAACGTCATATCAACGAGGCATTGACCCGTACCGACCAGGTCACCGCCGACTATATCGACAGCCATCAACAGCACTTCCGCCATCACTTTGGCCAGACGATCTGTTTCCTGGCTCTTTACGCCAGTGCCAGCGCCGGGCTGCTGGGATTGGGTGGCTGGCTGGTCATCCAGGGTGAACTGTCCCTGGGTCAGCTGGTTGCCGCCGAGGTAGTGCTGTCCGTGGCGTTTTTCGGCGTAACCCAGCTGGGCATCTACCTGGCCTACTTCTATGAACTCTGCGGCGCCCTGGATGAGCTGGGCCTGTTCTATGATGTCGAACAGGAGGAACCCGCCGGTGTCGTGTCCCGTTTTGATGGTGACGGCGCCATCGACTTTGTCCAGGCCAATGGCGACGCCCGGGGACTGCTTACCACCCTGAACTTTTCCATCCCTTCCGGAGCCCGGGTTTATGCCAACGTGGAAACCCACGGCATCCAGCGGGAAATGACCGGTTTTCTAAAACGCCTGGACCAGCCGCGCAGCGGCTACGTGGCCCTGGGCGGCCAGGATGTCAAGAGCATCCAGGCCTATGAGCTGCGTAAGCATGTCATAGTGCTTGACCGGCCCAATGCCATCGAACTGACGATACGGGAGTACCTGAATCTCAGCGCGACCTCGACGGCACCGTCCAATCTGCTCCAGACCCTCAAAACCGTCGGCCTGGGCAGGGCCATTTCCCTGCTGCCGGACGGGCTGGACACCCGCATCGCCCCCACCGGCTGGCCCCTGACCATTACCGAAACCATGCAGATGAAACTGGCGGCGGCGATAATTGCCAGGCCCCGTGTACTGGTGTTGGGTGAACTGTACGATACCCTTCCCGACGAATGCCTGATCCGCTCCCTTGAGCTGCTGAAGCAGGAATCGGACACAACACTGATCTATTTTTCCAATCGCCCGCCGGGCAAAGACCTGAACTTCGATCTGTTCCTGCACCTGGGTCATGACGCGCAACAGGTCTACACTTCCTATGCCGCCATGGAGGCAGACCGGTCTGCTGTCCGGAGCAGCGAAGACCCGAATGGATCGTCCGAACCCAAACCACTACCGGCAACATAGTGTAACAAAGACATGGCATCTCGACAATTTTATCCCGAACAGTTCAAAACACTGGCGGCCCAGAAAGTACCCCGGGTCATGCGCGCCTTCAGCTGGATGCTGTTTATCGGCGTGATCAGCGCCGGGCTATTCCTTTATTTTGTGCCCTGGGTGCAGACCACTTCGGGCTTCGGCTCGGTGATGGCACTGGATCCCAACGATCGCCTCCAGGAAATCAATGCCCTGGTGCCGGGCCGGATCCAGGAATGGTACGTCAGGGACGGCAGTCATGTGTCCGTGGGCGACCCCATCGTCAGGATTGTCGATGTGGACCCCCAACTCCTTACCCGGCTTGGGGCTGAGCGGGACCAGGTAATCGCCAAGCTGCGGGCGGCAGAAACTGCCCAGCAGACCTCCGAACTTGACCTGGAGCGTACGCGCAGCCTGTTTAACGACGGCCTGGCTTCGCGCCGGGAATACGAACAGGCGCGAATCCGGGTAGAGGAACTGCGGGCCAGGGTCGCCGAGGCCGCGGCGGAGCTGACCCGGGTGGATGTCAACCTGTCACGGCAGTCGGTGCAGATCGTAAGGGCGCCGCGGGACGGCGTTATCCTGCGGGTATTCGCCGGCGACGCCGCCACTTTCGTCCAGGCCGGCGACGTGGTAGCCACGTTTGTGCCGGACAACGCCGGGCGGGCGGTGGAGCTGTTCATCGACGGGCGGGACGTTGCCCTGGTCCGCCCGGGTGCCCCGGTGCGACTGCAGTTCGAAGGCTGGCCGGCAATCCAGTTCAGCGGCTGGCCATCGGTAGCCGTCGGCACCTTCAGTGGCACGGTGGTGGCGGTGGACCCGTCTGCCGACACCGGCGGGCGGTTCCGGGTGCTGGTTACCGAGGACGAGGACAGTGAGGTCTCCTGGCCGGATCAGCAGTTCGTGCGGTTCGGTTCCACGGCCCGGGGCTGGGTGCTGCTGGAAACCGTGCCGGTAGGCTACGAAATCTGGCGTCAGCTGAATAACTTCCCGGCCCGACTGCCGACTGCCTCGTCGGTTACAGGCGCACGATGAAAAAGCGCATTGCGGTCACAACCCTGCTGACCACCCTGCTGCTGATGCCCCTTGTGCACGCCGCCGAGGAACCGGAGCAGCCGGCACCGCTGACGGTGGACGAGGTACTGGCATCGTCGGCAAGGTTTTTTCCACAGATACTGGAAAGCCTGGCCGCCCGGCGGGCAGCGTCGGGCACGGCACTGGCAGCGGAAGGTGCCTTCGACCTGGTATTCGGCGCCGAAGGTGGTCAGGCGAACGGCTTCTATGACAACAGCAGTGTGCGCACAAGCGCCACCCAGCGGCTGGCCACTCTCGGGGCAAGTGTTTACGCCAACTACAACCTGTCCAACGGCGAGTTCCCGATATACCGTGATGACGACTACACCGGCACCGGCGGCGCCATCAAGGTGGGCATGCTGTTCTCGCTGCTGCGGGACCGGCGCATCGATCCCCAGCGATTCGGCGTGATGGACTCCCGCCTGAACCTGCAGCAGGCCGAACTCGATGTGTTGATGACCCGGATCGGCGTCCAGGAGCGCGCCCTGATCGCCTACTGGAACTGGGTCGCCAGCGGCAGCCAGCTCCTGGTGTATGAAGAGCTGTTACAACTGGCACTTGACCGCCAGGAAGGCCTCGAGGACGAGGTGGAACAGGGAGCCAGGGCGCAGATATTTCTTACCGAGAACCTGCAGAACATTACCCGGCGTCGCGGCCTGGCGACCTCTGCCCGCCGGGACCTGACCGTCGCTGCCAATACTCTGTCGCTGTACCTGCGGGACCAGGCCGGCAACCCGATGATCGTGGCGGCGGATCGCCTCCCGGCGGAAATCCCCACCGACGAGGTCTTCGCCGACAGCGTCCCTCCCGAAGTCTCGGTATCGGAGGCACTGGCGCGACGCCCCGAGCTGGACATCCTGCGTACCGCCATAGAGCGCGAACGCAATCGCATCGCCCTGGCGGAAAATCAGCTGAAACCCCGTCTCGACTTTTTCGTGGAAGTGCAGCAGGGCCTTGGCACCATCGCCGAGGGCGGCCCCTCCCGGAATGCCACGGATACCATGGCCGGGTTTACCTTTTCCCTGCCGCTGCAGCAGCGCAGCGGCCGCGGCCGGCTGTTACGCGCCCGGGCCGACCTGGATGCGCGGCAGATGCAGCAGCGCCTGCGGGAGGAGCAGATCGAGCTGGAAGTCCGTAACCTGCTGGTGGACCTGGACGTATCGCGGGAGCTGCTGGAACTGGCCGCCCAGGAAGTGCAGCAGTCGGAGATCATGCGCGCCTCGGAACTGCGTCGCTTCGAAAGCGGCGCCAGTGATTTTTTCCTGCTGAATATCCGCGAGGAAACCGCGGCCAACGCCAGGGTGCGCATGCTGGAAGCAGCCCTGAGGGCGCGCATTGCCCGGGCCAACTACGATGCCGCAACCGTGGACACGGCGCGACTGGGAATAACGGCGGATTGACCGCCGGCGGAAACCCGGTGGCAGCAGTGGTTACACCACGCCGAACGGATGGTATTCCAGGCCGGCAACGGTCAGGTCGGCCAGGCCGATCAACTCCTCGTTCAGCGGGTATGCCGCCGCCGCCACCGCCAGCCCTGCCTGGCTGAACTCGCCGGTCTCCAGCCAGCCCGTGTACAGATCCAGGTCTTCCTGTGGCGGGGCAACACCAACGAGGTTGCTGTAGAGCAAATTGATAACGGCTTCGTTTGACGGCGCCGGGCCTAGCACTGTCTCCAGGGCAATTGCCATCAGCTCTTCGTAGCTGACGCCGGCCTCGTCCAGGTAATTAAGGCCGATACCGACGAAATCCCTGACGTACCAGTTGTCTTTTCCCAGCATTACGCCAAGCAGCCGCGCAATCTGTCCCGCATTGCCATCCAGGTCCAGGGCGATAGACACGTCGTCGAACTCGATTCTCTCCACAGACACCAGCAGATCCTGGTGCCCGGTGAGCGGATTCAGCAAGCCGGCCCCCTGCTCTTCCGGCATCAGCTCGTAGTCGGCGCGCTCCCCGGTATAGACAACGGTATCGACACCGCCGAGGCCCAGCAGTTCGTCGTTGTCCGGGCTGATCTGGATAAACAGATCTGTTGCATCCGACCCCCTGATAACCTCGGCAGATTCCGTACCCAGAATCATGCTCCGAGCCGAACCGATACCGAATTGTCCGCCAAGTCCGTCGGTACCGTACAGGTACAGCAGCGCCGCCTGGTCAAAATCGCTGAACTGCGTCTTGTAAGGTGTCGTTTCGTTGTAGGACATCAGGGTATTGCCGGTGTTATCCAGCTCTGTGCTCAATGTCACCGGCCCTTCGAAGGGGTGCTCCAGGCCAAGCAGATGACCCAGTTCGTGGAGCAGCACCTCGTAACCGTAGGTTCCCGGGGTCAATGCGCGGGTATCCAGCCGGAATTCCGCGTCGTCGAAAATCAGCACCCCCTCGTAGTCCAGGTTGAAGATTTCCCCGGTGTCCGGCCAGAACCTGTAACCGTACTGGGTCAGCGCGATGGCCGTCACCCCGGGCGTCACGTAGTCGCCATTGACAAAATACCAGTCAGCACCGGCGCCACTGACCTCCCTGAACTCGATCCCGGTAAGCTCGGTCACGGTTTCCAGGGCACGCCTGACATTGTTGATCTGTACCAGGTTGAGGAAATTGGTCTCCCCTTTTACGTAGTCCGCCACGTTGATCAATTCCGGCAGGGTGTTAAAGCTGTAGGTCACGTAGGGTCGGAACAGCCCGAGGTAGTTCAGGTGCCACTGATCCCCATCACTGGTCACCAGGCTGTCTATCCAGACATTTCCGGTCTCCAGTATTGTCGTCAGGTCATCAGCGAGCAGTTGCATGGGCTGTGTTTCTGCAGGCACAGGGGCGTGGTGATCAGGTCTGTGTCAAGCATTCACTACCCGCGGGAATTCGTCAACTTCCGGTTTCACACTTCAACACGCCGGGGAAATCCCGGGCACCAGCGACCGGATTGGCGGCAACCCCTGGACTTTTGTGGCAATACCTGCAATTTTCCACCTTCCGCCCCGATGCGCGGAATCCTTGAACCCAACCAACCGGAGAATACATCATGAAAAAAATCATCATTGGCTGCTGTCTCGTGCTGCTGAGTTTCCAGGCCGGTGCGCAATCCGACTATGCCGCGACCTGGATCATTAGCGGTCTCAACTTCGGCACTAATGCGGATGACCAGTTGCTGCTGGACCTGGATGAAAGTTCCCGGTTTATCAAAGTCAACGGCGTGTTGCTGACCGACGAGGGTGACGCGTGGAATGCCACCGGCACCTGTTACTTCACCACCGACGATTTTCTGATCTGCACCATGTCGATGGACTACTTTACGCTGGAAGTGATCTTTGACCTGGATGACGGTAGCGGAACTGCAGCCCTGCTTGATTATGACGGTTTCTTCCTGGAAGAAGGATCGGCGGAATTGACCGACCTATTCTGATCCGGGCACGCAGCGGGGCTTGTTCCCTCACCGCGTAACGTCGCCTGCTCAGCGGGTAACGGTGGACGTAACAGGCCCTGCTATTGAAATTAATCGAATTCTGGTTGAAGATTCCAGAAGTCAGTTTAATGACGGGGATCCTATACCATGCCTGCCCCAACCGGAACCCGGCGCGATTCACCAGTGTCACTTCTCAGGGAGAATCTATTCGCTTGCTACGCCAGGCTGATCTTGATGATACTTGCCCGCCGGATCTGCGGCCGGCTGGAGGCGGGTGAGTACAGCTTCAAGATCAGGCAATTGCACGAAGCGGACAAGGCGATCATCGACCGGTTTTTCTCGGAGGAAACGCAGCAGGACGATCTGGTCTATACCGGCATTGAGTCGAAGCGATTCAACTTCAGACATCCCTGTTACAGTCACTTCGGCATTTTTGCGGGCGAACAACTGGCCGCGCTGGGTTGGGTCAAAATCCTCGGTCGCAATTCGGTAGAGCGGATCATACTGATTGGCAGGTCCTGGCGACGCCGGGGACTGAGGAGTGCCTGGCACGCGCGAAACAATTCCCTCTGTCAACGGATGGGCCTGGTCACCGTCACCAGGATCAATGAGAACAACAAGTTGATGCTGGACATCTACCGCAACAAGGGATTTTCTCTTGATCGCAAGGAAGGTCACCTGTACATCATTGAAGAATGACCGTTCTACTTCCAGGACCGGAGATGCGACCTGATTAATGATGGATACCGACGCGACACTTGCGCAGAAACTGACCCGCCTGTTCGATGATCCTGCGGAACGTCGTGAAGTAAAGGCTGTTCTTGACACTTATGACGCAGCAGACCTGTCGCCGGAAGCGACCAGGGTCAAGCTGGCCATATTGAAGCTGGCGGGCGATAACCGCCACGAAATCGCCAAATACACGGCCTGTGCCAGGCGGGACTTCCGCGATGTGCTTTCCTGGGCGGAGTATCCAAGACAGTGCCGTCAGCCGTCCATGCCCGGGGGACCGGCAAAGGATAAGGTAAAAAGGGAGGACCGGGCCGAATATGAGCACTGGCTGCGGAAATAAACCGGTTCCCTGCTCAGATTCTCAACCCGGCAATTAATCAGCACAATAATCTGAGTTTCGACAACGGAGTCACAGTCAGTTTTTCAAAAACCTATTACTGTAAAACAGGCCAGCAGTGAGAACAGGCTTTCCGCCGCGATTCCTGCTGACACGCGAATGAACTTCATTCTGGAGATAAATTGTACAGAATTACGCCGAATTACCGATGCAAAGAAAACAGCGACGATAAAAACAGGAATGACACCCGATGATTCAGGACCCCATTGCAGTTGAAGAAGTATTCTCGCCGGAAGCGCCGTCAACCGTTGATGACGTGGATGTGCCACTGTCCCTGATAGAAGACATCATGCTGCGCTACCTGTATACCCGCACCAGCGCCAGTATCAGTGGCCTGAGCGGGGCCCTGAAGATTCCCTTCGGCATTCTCATGGTGCTGTTCCGACGACTTCGGGAACGCCAGCTCTTCGAAATCATGGGCATGGAAGGCAATGACTTCAATTTTACCCTGTCCGGCAAGGGGCGCGCCCTCGCCGGCGAACGCTTCGACGTCTGCGGCTACTCCGGACCGGTGCCGGTCTCCATGGATGTCTACTTCAACGCCGTGCGATCCCAGGCGGCACAGCTTTCCTTCAACCGCGAGTACCTGAAAGAAACCTTTTCCGATCTCGTGCTCCCGGACAACCTGCTGGATCAGCTCGGCCCGGCGCTGATATCGCACAAGGCCATCTTTCTCTATGGCCCCACGGGTAACGGCAAGACCAGTATCGCCAGCCGTCTTGGCAGGATTTTTGACGATACCGTCCTGATTCCTCATGCCGTGGAATTCGACGGCCAGGTAATCATCGTTTACGACCCCTCGGTCCACGAGGCCGTGGACGATCAGCAGCAGCACGGGGACCCGCGCTGGGTCCGCTGCCGCCGACCCAGCATTTTCGTCGGCGGGGAACTGGAGCAGAAAATGCTGGAGCTGGCCATGGAGGAGGTGTCCAAGACCTACGCGGCACCGCTGCAGATGAAGGCCAACAACGGGGTTCTGGTGATCGACGACTTCGGGCGGCAGATTGTCTCGCCCGACTACCTGCTCAACCGCTGGATCGTACCCCTGGATCGCCGTATCGACTACCTGACCTTGCGTTACGGCATGAAGTTCGCGCTGCCATTCGAAATGGTGGTCGTGTTCTCCACCAACCTTGATCCCAACGAGCTCACCGACCAGGCTTTCCTGCGGCGTATTCAGAACAAGATTTACGTGGATTCCGTCAGCGAGGAGGATTTCGACAGGATCTTCCTGAACGTGGCCGACACCCTGCAGATTCCCATGGAGGATGACAGCGGCACCATGCTGAGAAAGCTGTGCCTCGCCTCCGACGATGGCGAGCTCAGGGCCTGCTACCCCGCCGATATCATTGACATCGTCCGCGCCATCAGCAACTACGAGGATACGCCTGCGTTAATCAATCACGACACCCTGCAGCGCGCGGTGGACCAGTACTTCACCCGTCCGGGGTCCCTGGCTGCCAACGCCTGACCGACAGGCAGCCAGGCGACGGTGGTGTAACCGGAATCCTGTCCTTTCCTGCCCCGCACTGCCCCGTGGGTTTCTTGCTCACGGTTGCCATTCCATCGCGACAATGGAATCCTGGTACCGGCCAGGGATCCTCTGATTATCGGATCAGGTAAATCGCGGGCGCATGGCATTGGCGAAGGCTACCAGTGACAACATCACCGGCACTTCCACCAGGACACCGACGACGGTTGCCAGGGCGGCACCGGAGTCCAGGCCGAACAGGCTGATGGCCACGGCAACCGCCAGTTCGAAAAAGTTGGAGGTGCCGATCAGCGCGGCCGGCGCGGCGGTATCAAAAGGCACCCGCCACAGCCAGGCCCAGCCAAAGGCCAGCATGAAGATGCCATAGCTCTGTATCAGCAGGGGTATGGCGATCAGCCCGATAACCACCGGGTTGCCCAGTATGGTGCCAGCCTGGAAACCGAACAGCAGCACCACGGTGGCCAGCAGCCCGATGACGGAAAACGGCTTCATGCGCCGGGTAAAGTCACGAACCCTGTCGTGGTCTGCGGAGGCGTCCAGTTTGCGTCGGGTGATATAACCGGCCACCAGGGGAATCACGACGTAGAGCACGACGGCAAGAAAAAGCGTTTCCCAGGGCACCACGATATCGGTTACGCCCAGCAGAAAGGCGGCGATAGGGGCAAAGGCGAATATCATGATAATGTCGTTGATGGACACCTGGACCAGGGTGTAATTGGCGTCTCCGCGTACCAGCTGGCTCCAGACAAAAACCATGGCCGTGCACGGGGCAACACCCAGCAGGATCATGCCGGCGATGTATTCCCTGCCCGTCTGCGGATCCACAAGCCCCGCGAAAAGATACTCGAAAAACACAATGCCGAGGGCTGCCATGGTGAACGGCTTGATCAGCCAGTTGACCACCAGCGTGATGCACAGGCCCCTGGGTTTCCTGCCGACATCGCGCAGCGAGGCAAAGTCCACGTTCACCATCATCGGGTAGATCATCACCCAGATCAGCACGGCGACGACCAGATTCACGTTGGCGTATTCGACGCCGGCGACGAACTGGAATACCCCGGGGAAAAGCGCACCGAACCCCACGCCGGCGGCGATACACAGGCCCACCCACACCGACAGGTAGCGTTCGAACAGGCTTATTGGTGACGGTGTCTGGGCGACTGCTTCTACGGTATCCACTGCATCTCCAGGCGTGAGCGGGTGTTCCCGCGACAGCTTTCCCGTCAGGCCGGACTGCCCGGATACGGTGCGCTATCGCACGGGGTGAAATTTCAGCGAGGGGCAATGTTAACGCATTCCGTGCCTCGCCACAGCGTTGAGCAATTCTTCAATTGCAATCTTGTAAGGGCTGAACCGGGGTCTGCCTGCTAACAGAATAACCAGCATCGGGAAACCGGCCCTTCTCCTGCAGGCGACGGGCCTTCCGCAGGACAGCCTGTTCAGGATAAAAGACGGACGTACCCAGAAATCGGCGAATTGATCCGGTGAATCGTAGACAATCTGCTGTCTGGCTTTTATTCTATCTAGTCAAAAAATTGGGAGCTAATAATAATGAAGACCTCTACCAAGCTTCAGAATACATCCCTGTTCGTTTGTCTGGCCGTCGCCTGGAACCTCGCTTCGGCAGATACCCCCTCATTCAACACCCACATCGCACCGATCATTTTCGACAAGTGCGCGAGTTGCCACAACCCTGATGGCATCGGTCCCATGCCTCTGCTCAGCTACGAGCAGGTGAGGCCTTATGGCGGCCTGATCAGCCTGAAAGTACAGGCCCGGGAGATGCCACCCTGGCATCTGGACAAGTCCACTGGAATCCAGGCCTATAAAAACGACATCTCACTCAGCGACGAACAGATAGACACCATCGTCGCCTGGGTCGACGGTGGCATGCCGGAGGGGGATCCGGCCGCCCTGCCCCCGGTGCCCGATTTACCCGATGGCAGCCAATGGCAGCTGTCCAGCATTCTTGGGGAGCCCGACTTTGTCGTGAAGTCGCCACCCTACACGGTTAAGGCCAACGCCCAGGATCAATGGTGGCGCCGTGATACGACCTTCGAGGGCATCATTGACGAACCACGCTACGTGCGCGCTACCGAGCTCAAGGGTTCTTATCCATTAGGTGTCAAGGTGTTGCACCATGGCCATGCCCAGTTGGCGAGCTACGATGCCAATGGCAATCGCCGCAGTGGTCCGGTGGGCAGGCAGGGTGTGGGTAAAGGTGGCGACGTGTTTCCGGAAGGAACCGGCATGCTGATTTACCCGAACGGCTCGATTGACTGGAACCTGCATTATTTTCCCATCGATCGGGAGGTCGAGAACGAGCAGGCCGAAGCCGCGGTGTGGTTATATCCCAAGGGCTATGTACCCGAATTCGCAACCAACGGCGAACGGTTTTTCGCCGCCGACAGAGGGCCAGGTGGACTGTGGGCTGGCGACATCATCGTGCCACCACATTCGATCAAGTCGCAGCAGGGTGTGCGCGTTCTCGATCGAGCCGCCCTGATTACCAGTTTCCGACCCCACATGCACATGCGCGGCAGAGCCCAGTCTCTGGAAGCGGTTTATCCCGATGGCCGCCGGGAAATGCTGTCCCGCGTGGACAGATACAATCACAACTGGCAGATCTCCTACGAATTCGCGGACGACGTCGCTCCCCTGCTGCCGAAGGGAACCATGCTGCTGATCACCACTACCTGGGATAACACCGCCAACAACCCCATCAACCCGGATCCGCGACAGTGGGTTGTATTCGGCCAGCGTGGTGTGGACGAGATGTCCCACACCTGGATCGGTATTACCTATCTTAATGACGACCAGTATGAACGCCTGTCGGCAGAGCGTAGCGACAAGCGCCAGCTTGCTGCGGGACAGTAAGCGCGTGGCGACGCATTGCCAACGCATCATGATTGCGCTGCTGGTGCTGTCCTGCAGCAGCGCAACGCTATTCGCACAGCTTCCCACCAGCCTTACGCATTTCTCCGAAGACCCGCTGCGGCCCAGCGGTCAGCCTGTTATCCCGCTCTATGAAGGCTGGTTCGCCAATGAAGACGGCAGCTTTACGATGTGTTTCGGTTACTTCAGCCTCAACACCGAGGAGACCATTGAAGTCCCGCTAGGCCCGGCAAACTTCCTGACGCCGGCGGCATATGACGGCGTACAGCCGACCCGTTTCGACCCGGTTCCTGCACCTGAGCTTACCCGACCCTACCGCCATCACTGGTGTGTGTTTGCGGTGACCGTGCCGGAAGATTTTGGCGATGAGGACGTCGTCTGGACCCTGGAAACCCAGGGTAGCAAGCTCAGTGTGCCGGGCTCCCTGCTACCGTCCTACGTCCTGGACGAGTTGGCCACCGCTGGTCGGGATGCGGTGGCGCCCTACCTGAGCCTCGGCGATGATCCGCCCACGTTCCGCGGACGCACCGGCCTCTGGGAGGGACCCCGCGCCGCCACTGTCGGCGAGCCGATGGAGGTACGGGCGCGCATCGAGCATCCACAGCCGGGCACGTGGCTGAGCTGGACCAAGCACCAGGGTCCAGGCGATGTGACTTTCAGCCGGGATGAGATGCGCCTTGTGTCTTCCAGTGGTGTCGCCACAACCACCGTGAGGTTTTCAGCACCAGGCGCCTATGTGATCCGCATCCAGGCGATCAACGATACCGAGCGCAGCGCCGAGCCGACCTACGGCTTCGAGTTTTATTGCTGCTGGACCAACGGCTATATACGGGTCAATGTTGTTGAGTGATTTTAAAACCTCTACGACGATCCCAAAGGGAAATATTTATCAGCGAACCTCTGATTACCTATGGAAATACTCTGGCTTTCAGGCGAGTCTACTGACGAGGCGCCTGACAGACCCCGCAGAACACATCACACATCCATAATAATTCAGAGGTTCCTCAAGCAACTCAACTAACAGGCTGTTGAAAAACGTCATGAGCGCAGCCAAGACGAGGCGAAAACTGTCGAAAAAGCGCAGTTTACCCAGTGTAAATGAGCATTTTGAGACAGTTTTCAACGACGTATTGGCAAGCGCAATAGTTTTTCAACAGCCTGCTGATCAGAGGTTCCTTAACCGGACAATTATGACTGATAACAAGAACTGCCCTATTTTCACCCTGAATCCGACTCCAGTAGGCCTGCAGATGACTCCAGGTAAGAACGCAGCACGCCGCCAGGTAACCGCCAGGGCCATGACTGCCCTGCTGACAAGTGTGACGATGACCACGCTGACTGCCCAGGAACCAGACCGGTCTGACGGATTCACGGCAGCCCAGGCATCTCGTGGCGGCGAAGTTTACGAACGCGAATGCGCGAGCTGTCACCGTTCTGACTTACAGGGCAGCTTCGAGGCGTCGCAACTGGCGGGGCCGAATTTCCTCAACAAGTGGGCTGAGCTGAGTCCGGCTGAACTGTTCGATCGCGTCAGGACCACAATGCCCATAGACCAACCGGGCAGGCTCAGTGAGCAGGCCTATATCGACATCGTGGCCTACCTGCTGCAGGCCAATGGCGTTGCGGCGGGTGGTGTTGAGCTCAGCAGTTCGGCAGCGACTTCGATTGACGCATTGATAGCGCGGCAACCGACAGGCCGCAGCACAGTCAGCGCCCCTCCCCCTCAGGAACGGGCACAGCTTCGGCCACCACAGGGACAGGCACAGAACGCACCGGCGGGTCTCAGGGTTACCGGCACGGTACCGGACTTCACCCCGGTCACCGATGCGATGCTCCGATCCCCTTCTCCCGACGACTGGCTGATGATCCGGGGCAACTACCAGGCCTGGAGCTACAGTCCGCTTGATGAAATTAACCGGGACAACGTCAAGGATCTCGAGCTTGCCTGGACCTGGTCCATGACCGAAGGCGGCTGGAATGCGCCTTCACCGCTGGTGCATGACGGCGTCATCTATCTGACCAATTACGGCAACATCGTCCAGGCGCTGGACGCCCGCACCGGCGATCTGATCTGGGAGCATGAGTTCGGCATTGAGTCCCAGGGCTATTCCGGCATGAGTCGTAATCTTGCCATTTATGAGGACAAGCTCTTTCTGGCGACTTCCGATACCCGTATGGTCGCCCTTGATGCCGCCACCGGCGAATTGCAGTGGACCACGCGCTTCGGCGACATCACCCAGGGCCATCAGAGCACCAGCGGTCCGCTGGTGGTTCGCGGCACCATCGTGCAGGGGCTCAATGGCTGTGAGCGCTTCAGTCCGGTGGGCTGTTACATCAGTGGTATTGATGCTGACACAGGCCGCTCACTATGGACCTTCAACACGGTTGCCCGGTCTGTCGAACCGGGCGGCGATACCTGGGCCGATCTGCCCGACGAGATCCGCGGCGGCGGCGATACCTGGATTACCGGCAGCTACGACCCGGACCTGGATCTCGTCTACTACGGCGTAGCCCAGCCGAAACCGTGGGTAGCGGCGAGTCGCGGCATGACCATACAGGATGCGGCACTCTATACCAATTCGACGCTCGCCCTTCGCCCTGCCGACGGCTCGCTGGAGTGGTACTTCCAGCATGTCCCCGGCGAAACCCTCGATCTCGATGAGGTGTACGAGAGGGTGCTGGTGGATGTCGACGGGCGTTCCGTGGTGTTCAGCATCGGTAAACACGGTATCCTGTGGAAGCTCGATCGCACAACCGGCGAGTTTCTCGACTTCAAGGAAACAGTCTATCAGGACGTGTTCGATTACATCGATCCGGAGACCGGTGCCGTCACTTATCGCGCTGACATTCAGAACGCCGGAATCAACGAAGCAATATCGGCCTGCCCCAGTACCGCCGGCGGCAAAAACTGGCACCCCATGAGCTATCACCCGGGTGAAGAAATCCTGATCATTCCCCTGGCCCAGACCTGTATGCAGATGACCGGTGCAGAGATCGCGTTGGTAGAAGGTTCAGGCGGTGTCGGCATACGCTCGCGACCCTTTCTGGAAATGCCGGGAACCAATGGCAACCTGGGTAAACTCGCCGCGTTTGACGTGGAGACCATGGAAGAGGTCTGGACCTTGGAACAACGGGCACCGTTCCTGACCGGCGTGCTCTCAACGGCAGGTGACGTCGCTTTCGTTGGCGATCTCGACCGTCGCTTTCGAGCGGTCGACGTGAAGACCGGTGAGCAGCTATGGCAGACCCGACTGGGTACGTCGGTGCAGGGCTTTCCAGTCTCGTTTCAAATTGACGGCACGCAGTACGTAGCCGTGTCGACAGGACTCGGCGGCGGCAGTCCGCGGTTGGGTCCGGCGTCACTTGCGCCTGAAATTCACTATCCGCGATCCGGCAATGCGTTGCATGTGTTTCGATTGAGTGACTGACAGGCTGCCAGGGGCTGAGAAGGAAAACCAAAAGGCTGGAGGCTGGAAACATGATGCAGGGAATCAGAGCGCAGACCATTGCCGGACTTTGCTGTCTTTTATTATCACCGGCCCTGGTACACGGACAACTGCTGGACGTGGACAATATCGACTACGAAGCCGAGCTGACCGCCTGGGGGCATCCGGACATCCAGGGTGTCTGGGACCGGCGTACCATCACGCCGCTGCAACGCCCGGAACGGCTGGCAGACAAAGCCTTTCTTACGCCTGAAGAAATCCGCAGCTACGAAAGATTAAGCGCCGAACGCAGCGATGGGCGGCCACTGGACTCCGGTCGAATCATACTTACCGTGCATGACCCGGATGACCTGGATTACGGCACGGAAGTTCTGCCTACGGGACAGACGTCGCTGATTGTAGATCCGCCCGACGGCCGGCTTCCGGAGCGATCAGAGGCCGGACGGGAAAGAGCGGCAGCCAGGGCCCGGGAGCGGGAAGGACGGGGTCCGGCAGACAGTTATACCGATCGGTCTCTGCTTGAACGGTGTATAACCTGGGGGGTTCCGGGCGGCATGCTGCCCCAGCCCTACAATAATAACCTGCTGATAGTGCAGACGCCGGACACTGTCATGATCATGAACGAGATGGTGCACGATGTCCGGATTATTCCCCTCGATGGGCGTCCGCATCTACCGGACACTGTCAGGCTGTGGCACGGAGATTCGCGGGGCTATTGGGAGGGTGAGACCCTGGTTATTGAATCTAGCAATTTTTCGGAAAAGACACGGTTTTTCGGTGCCAGTGAAAACCTGGAATTGATCGAGCGATTTACCCGTGTGAATGGCGACATCCTGCTGTATGAATTTACCGTCGAGGATCCAACGACATGGGTCAGGCCCTGGTCTATCTCCCTGCCCATGACCAGAACGGATCAGCCGCTCTACGAGTACGCCTGCCACGAAGGCAACTATGCCATGCGCAACATGCTGAGTGTCGCCCGCAATCTGGAAAAACAGGAAAGAGAGGCCGCAGGCAACGATTGAATGGCACTATTCTGACAAGGAAAAATACAGGACTTTGCCTTGATGCTGCCGCGGTCGGACCCGAACATTGCTGACGTAGAACGTATTAACAATTTTATTGCCTGGGCTGTTTTGGAAATCTGGCGATGCCAAGGCTTCCCCGTATACCGCCAACCCAGATTTCATTCTCCACTTCAATGGCCACCGTACCGAGCCTGAAAAAATCATTACCTTTAAAGTCCACCAACTGTTGCACGGCAAAGGAAGTTGGATTCACCCTGACAACACGAGCAGCCGACAGCTCACAGTTGCCGCCATCAGCGCAACGCGTAACATGACCGGCGACAATTATGGTGCCATCGTTCCCCCAACGTACATTATCCACATTGAATCCGACGGGGACTGCCCTGATTTGAACTGGTGATTGTGACCTGGACAGGCGCACCAGGGCCTGATCGCTCCAGCCGCCGATGTACAGCCACTGTCCATCAGCAGACGAAACCAGTCCATTGGGGCCAGGCATCTGACTGCCTGGCACTTCAATCCAGCCGGTGCTTGGGTGCCATTCCCATAATTCACCGCCCGCTGTATCAAAATTAGTTGCTGCCAGATAATCGTTCGGGAGTGCGGTAATCGAGTTGATGCGTGCAGTGCCTCTCGGTGCAGGTATACAACCGATCCACTGTAACAATGGGACGCTTCCCCGTACATCCAGATTGAATACTTCGATTGCTTCCCGGGAACCATGGCCAACAACATACAAAGTATGTATTCCCCCGGCGCCTTCCCGCAATGTCAGACCATGAGGTTGAAATACAGTGTTCGGACCGGGGCAGTCACCATAAGTGGTAACATCGTGGCGCGGCGCGGCTGCTCCTTCCGGAAATATTTCCCGTGAACTGTGATCGGTAATGTTTACGGCGTAAATAGGTCCATCTACATCCGATACTCGGCCAGACGCGATAACCCAGGGGGTATCAGGAATCCTGTACAAGTCTTCAGGATTTGTGGTTCCACAAACGAATTGCACCTCACCATCAGGGATACAGGCCTCAGCCGCCATAGCATGTGAAACAGGCAGGGTAACGAACAGAGAGGACGAGAAAGAGAAAAGGAAAAAGAAAAAGAAAAAGAAAAAGAAAAAGAAAGAAAAAATAAAACGGGCCATCAAGTCACCTCCTGACAGGTTCATTTCTCTACATTGTGCAAACTGACAGGGCGCAAACTGTCAGGGCGCAAACTGACAGGCTGATTCCGGCCCACAAACAGACCTCTATGTGACGCGCTACCAATTGCCAGGCTTCTCTCAGTTCAATCCTAAAAGTCTGGAAGGATTGCGTCGCGCCATGATGTCAATCTGACTCTGACTGAGACCTGCCGACATTAATTCGCGTATAAACACAGTCATCCCAGTGGCATGGTCTGGATTTTCTGCCTGTCCAAAGTCCGTGGAAATAAGAAATGACTCGGCTCCTATAGCTTTAATCACTTCTACATAATCGTCTATTGAAAGCGCACCGGAATGCACAGCGAGCCAGTCAAGTTCCATTACAGCGCCCAGCTCAGCCATTTGTTGCATTTGTTCTACCGTCGCACCTTGTCCGAAAACATGCGTTACCAGGATTTGTTGAACACCAAGACCTTGAGCAATGGGGATCAGCAATAACACTTCCTCGGGTGACGAATGGCCCATGGCCAGCACCAGGTCATGATCCGCAATCAACCGGAATACTTCCAGTAGCTCGGCGACTGGCTCGTTCTGATCAACTACCCTGACAAAAGCATCATTTCCGCCTGCCCTTTTCACATAAAATTCGGCGTCGAACGTAGGCAGCCACACTACTTTTCCGCGATCGCCGTCAAAGGCTACCATTTGACGAACTGCCTCCGGATTAATTCCACCAACCGCTCGATTCAGGGCGACTCCACCAAAGACCTCCAGCCCGGCAATCTGGCTCATCACCAGCGCGGCCCGGTCCGCAGTCATTGTGAAGTGATTTTTCAATACAATTCCACGGAGCCCACCCTGCTTTGCGAGGCGTGCCGCTTCAATGTCATTCAGTGAACGCGGCCGGGAGTCTGGACCCGCATGAACGTGGAAATCGATGATGCCGGACAGAGAAATGGGTATTTCCTGTCCACGGGCATGGTTTCCAGAGACAACGAACAGCAGTCCAGACAGGGCAGTAACCAGAAAGATCTTGCGCCTTATCAGCGCTGGAAAGAGATTACCCATTGAAGCACCTTCTCGCAGACCGGGTACTGCTCCCGCGGGCTTGTTGTTTTGCTCAAAACCTTACCACACGAACTCAATAATGACACGACTCGGGTGGGGAGATTATCCGTTGTGATCCGCCCTCGGAATTCGACCTAACCTGGGAATACGGTGACGACACCAGCTGGGAGACGCTGCGGCTGACGACCAAAGACAACGGACTTGGCTTGTACGCTGTGGGTATCGACCAACTACGCGAGCAGTACCTCCGATAGGCAGTAGCAATTTGGGTTACGCCGACACAAAGCAAACCTAGAAACCCAACAGCTAAAATTCTCCTTTCTCAGCCCTATTGAAAATCAAGATAATTCAATGGGATACTGCGTGACAACAACTAGATATGAGGACACCCTCGGTGTATCGAAATAATGGGACCCCCTCTGTATACAAATGTTATGTTCCCTCCGTGCCACTTGACAATGTTATCATTTATGATAACCTGCCAAAATGTAATGGAAAGTATCGTTCTTCAATGCCAAGGTAAAAGAAGAGACGCTAAGGTTCCCTGCTGGGATACTGGCAAATTACCTTCACATACTTGAAATAATTGAAGAATACGGCCCAGCCATAGGTAAACCCTATACCGCACCAATGGGAAACGGTTTATTTGAGATTCGGGCCAAGGGTAAGGAAGGTATTGGGCGCTCGCTCTTTTGTACCGTGAAAGGAAAAGAAATTATCGTTCTTCGTTCCTTCATCAAAAAGACTCAAAAAACCCCGAAGAGAGAGCTCGAGAAAGCCCGCAACAGAATGAAGGAGTTGTGAAATGAGTAGACCTACTTTGAAGTCCTTTAAGAAAGAGGCTCTCAAAAAGAAAGGGGTGAAAGATCAGTATGAAGATCTTGCTCCAGCCTATGAGATTCGAAAAAAGCTTATTGCTTTGCGTCAAGAGGCTGGTCTCACGCAAGAAGACGTTGCTGAGAAACTAAATACAAAAAAGAGCAACATCAGCCGGCTTGAAAGCGTCAATTCAGAGATATCTCCAAAACTATCAACTCTGACGGACTACGCTGAAGCTGTTGGCTATAAGCTAAAGATAGATTTCGTTCCTAAACAGGGAACGGGAACATAACAAACTGTTCAATGGTTGCGGCCCACCACGCCAGGTTTGCGGATGGCTGCGCCATCTTATCCGCAAACCAAGTGTGGCGAACCGCCCCCTTAAAAACGGCATTACTTGCCCCAGTCGAAACCCTTGCCAAACTACGGCATTGCCGTATAATGGCACTTAATGATATTCATTGAAACCCGGCTATTTACCAAGCTCCTATCTAATTATCTTTCTGATGACGAATATCGTGGCTTACAAGCCTATTTGATCCAAAAGCCAAACGCAGGGGACATAGTCCGCGGCTCAGGTGGTGTTCGAAAAGTCAGGTGGTCTCGTGACGGTGGGGGCAAAAGTGGGGGCGTTCGAGTTATCTATTATTGGGAAAAATCTGAATCTGAAATCTGGATGTTGACGATCTATGCAAAGTCCGAGAGAGCCACTATTTCAGGTCCTGACTTGAAACGAATTTTGGAGGCAGTTAATCGTGCAAAATCGTGATTTGGGCAAGGAAATTCTTGAAGGCCTTGACGAAATTAAAAACTTCAAGAAAGGAAATCTTAAACTTCGAACTACAGAACTATCTGAGCCCTCCGAGCCTAAGATTATCCGAGAAAAACTTAAACTTTCTCAATCTGCTTTTGCTGGATTATTAGGCGTAAGCACACGAACCTTGCAAGATTGGGAGCAAGGCCGAAGGAGTCCCCAGGGTCCCGCTATTGCACTTCTACGAATTGCAGAGCAACATCCTGAGGTATTCGTACATCTGAGTTAGGGGCAAGTAACAATTAGTTCAATGGGTTGGCCTCACCACACATGGTTTGCGGATGGCTTCGCCATCTTATCCGCAAACCAAGCGCGGCGAACCGCCCCTTTAAAACCAGCGTTAGTGAGCTAGTTCGATATCGGGGCGACTGTTAACCATAGCTGGCATATTTCCATATGTGAACTACAGTACACATATGTTGGAAGTCTACCAAACCGAAGAATTTGCACGATGGTTAAGTCCCATGATTCTAGGCATAACCATCTGTTTTAATTGATATTATTTTCGTATATTGTGAAAGTGTGTAAGTTTTATGTGTAAGGTTTGGCCGATTTTCAATCGAAATTCGTGCTCAACCCACACTCTATATCTTTCAGAACGATCCTAACCAACAATATTTTCTTGCTGGGTTGGGAGTTGTCCGTACTTCAAAGTAGTCACGCGAGTAAAAACCTGGAGGCTTGGTGAAACATTCGACTAGTGCTGGTAGGCCAGTGCGCGTTCTTCGGCCGAATCCGTGTGGCCGATGAAATCGTGCAGGATTAAATACAGGCTCGGTACCAGGAACAGGGTGATCGCCGTGGAGAACAGCACGCCGAAAGCCAACGAGATAGCCATGGGGATGATAAACATGGTAGCCGGACTGGCCGTCGCCATAAGGGGCACGAGTCCTATGAACGTAGTAACAGAAGTCAAAATGATGGGGCGGAACCGCACCATGCCAGCCTTGGATAGCGATTCCACCATGCCGTGCCCTTCATTACGCAGACGATTAATCGAAACCACCAGCACCAGGCTGGCATTTACAACTACCCCACTCAGAGCAATAATTCCTAGTAGTGAAAAGAAGACGAGATCTGCGCCCATGATGAAGTGTCCGCAAATTGCACCAATAGCCCCGAATGGAATCACGCTCATGATGATAAGAGGCTGCAGATAAGACTTCAGCGGTATTGCCAACAAGGCAAAAATCACGATCATGGCGAGCGGGAATGTTGAGAATAGATCGGATAAAGATTGCGCTTGCTGTTCAGCTTCGCCACCAAGAACCAGCGCCACATCCAGCTCCCGTTCCCAACGCTGGGCATACTTGGACATCACTTCAGACCGAATTTCTTCCGGCGTGACGATGCTTCGATCTATGTCACCGCGCACGGTAATTACCCGACGTCCATTTTGACGGTTGATGGAGGAGTAACCATTCCCCAGTGTGTATTCGGCTACACTCAGGAAAGGCACCTCGGCGCCATTTGGGGTGCGGATAAGCAGATCTTCCAGGTTGCCCAGCGACTGGCGCTCCTCTTCGGGGTAGCGAACCATGACACGGATGTCGTCGGCGCCACGCTGAATGCGCTGGGACTCGGCACCGTAGAAGGCCTGCCTGACCTGAGTGGCGATATCGTTCAGGGTCAGTCCCAGTATCTTGCCCTGGTCCAGGATTTGAACCTGCACCTCCTGTTTGCCAGCGCGGAAGGAGTCGCTGATATCAAAGACACCAGGGTACTGGGAAAGCTCACCCTTTAGCTGATTAGCAGCTATCTTCAGGTTCTCTTCGTTGCGCCCCTCTAAACGATAGTTGATAGCTTCGCCTGCCGAGAAGGAATCGGAGACATAGGTTAGCTCCAGCGCATCAGGAATGGAACCGACTTTTTCTCGCCAGCGATCTCGTATCTCTGCAGAACTGATCTGCCCGCGATCAATAAACGGAGTCAGGTATAACACCACTTCTGCCACTTCACTGCTGCCAGCTGATCGTCTATTAGGAGGATTAGGACCTCCGCGGGGTGCTTGGCCACCAATGATGGTCAATATGCTATCCACTGCACGTTCAGTAGACTGAGGTGCCCTACCGATAGCTTGCAGTTGCTCCAGTTCAGCATCGAGTTCTGCGGCGAGTTCTATGGCCTTCTCCTGCAAAATACCCACAGCTTCCTCGGTAACGTCACCAGGCACTCCCGCTGGCATTTGGAGTGACCCGTATACCACATCACCTTCTATCGCGGGCACGAACTGAAAGATCACCCTGCCGCTGAACACTAGAGCAAATGTAATGAACATCACACCTGTGGCAGCTGCCCAGGCCGCGTAGCGGTATTTAAGTACTTTCTTCAGAGCACGCTGGTATCCATGATCGGCAAAATTCTCCATGCTCTCTGCGATGCGGTTCTGAAAGCGCTGCCAACGCACCACCAGTGCAGAGCCTTCAAGGAAGTATCCTTCGGTTTTCCGATGTGCAATATGTCCCGGCAACACCAATTGTGATTCAATGAGGCTGGCGATTAAGCAGAACACGACCACGGCTCCAATCGTGTTAAAGAACGCTCCCATCGGTCCACCGAGTAACAGGATAGGCAGGAAAGCGGCAATAGTCGTGAGTACGCCAAATATAACTGGTACGGACACTTCACATGTACCTTCTATGGCAGCCTGCTCCTTGTCGAGACCCTTGCGTTCAAAGGCGTGTATACGTTCACCTACGACGATGGCGTCATCTACGATGATCCCCAGCACCAGTATGAAACCCATTACAGTCAGGGAACTGATGGTCAGGCCAATGCTGGGAAACAGGGCCAGTGCGCCGAAAATAGCAATGGGAATTCCCGCTGCCACCCATACAGCCAATTTAAAGCGCAGGAAAAGCCCCAGCACGATCAGTACGAGAATCAGACCCGTGTAAGCGTTTTGCGCTACCGTTGAAATACGTTCCTGGGTAGCCGAAGCTGAATCCGTCACCACCCTCAAGGTCATACCTTCTGGCAGATCCAGCTCCGCAGATTCCATCCATCGACGTATCTGCTGCGCAGAACGCACAATGTCCTCGTCGCCTACCCGTAACACATCTATGATGGCCGCATTAGTACCGTTGAGACGCGCATCCAGGTAACCTTCTTCGAATCCGTCTTTTACTGTTGCGATATCGCCAAGGCGCAGTTGCGTGCCATCGGGGAATGAGCGTATCACGAGGTTCTGGTACTCGTAGCCATCATAAACCTGTCCCTTGGTGCGCACTAGAATTTCACCCGACCTGGATCGAATGGTGCCGCCAGGCATATCCAATGAGGCCCTGGAAATGGCTCGGGAGATCTCTTCCAGGGTCAATCCGTACTGGCGCAAGGTGTACTCCGATACCTCGATAGAAATTTCCAGCGGGCGGAGATACTCGATATTGACGGTCGAGATTCCTGGGAGGTCGAGAATGTCGTAACGAACCTCTTCTGCCATGAGCTTGAGGCTATAATCGTCAGTATCGGAAGCCAGCGCCAGAGTCATGACATTGCTAGTGGGGCTCAGTGCCCGCACGATGGGTCTCTCTGTCTCGACCGGAAAAGTCGTGATGGCATCCACCTTACCCTTAACGTCGTTCAATACGCGATTAAGATCCGCTCCACGAGTCAGCTCCAGGGTGGCATCACATCCTCCCTCCCGCGCCGTGCTGGTCAGGCGTTCGATATCTTCGGCTCCTTCCAGAGCCTCCTCGATACGAAGACAGATAGCAGACTCGGATTCTGCAGGCGTTGCACCCAAGTAGGCGACACTGACCTGTACGAAGCCGGTTTCGATATCCGGAAACTCTTCCTGGTTGAGGTTTAAATAGGAGATGAAGCCACTCGCAAGAAACAGCCACATCATCAGGTTGGTGGCTACGGGATTCTTTACAAACCAGGTTATTGGTGTACGCATGCTTGACTCTCCAGGATGCCAGCTGGCTTAATTTGCAGCTTGAGCAGCTGCGGAATTCATTTCACGCACAGGCTGCACAGCCATGCCATTGACCACGGCTTGGACCGGAGAGATACAGATCAACTCGCCCGGCAACAAGCCGCCACTGATTAGCACTCGGTCTTCTTCCAAGCGGAAGATCTCCACGTCCCGGAAATACATTTTGTTCTCCGCATCAACGACCAGCACCTGGTTGTTATTGCGAATCACAGATCGGGGCAGAGCGATTATGTCTTCCACCTGCTTGCCCTTAATATCCGCTCGTACAAACAGACCGATAGGCAGAGGAATCTGGCTGATGTTCGGGGAGTTGCTCACGGCCAGGGGACCTGGCTGCTTTACACGAATGATGGATTGCACCGTGTTGCTGTTGGCATCGATGGCAGCCTCGGTTCTCACCATTCGGCCAGTCCAGTGATGTTCCTCGCCACCGTATAACCCAGTGAGTGTTACAGTTGGTGCTGCTGCCTCGCTGAGTTCACCTCGTAAACCTAGGGGGATATCCAGAAAGCCGAGTTGTCTGATGGCCAGCGGCACCCTCACTTCAACTTCTTCAGCACCAAACAAAACCGCTACCTGCTGGGCCCGGTTCACATACTGACCAAGTTCAATATCACGGCTTGCTACGATGGCATTGAAGGAGGACCTGATCTGGGTGCGTTCGAAATCCAATTCGGCCTGATTAAAATTCGCTTCTGCATCTGCCAGACGTGCCCTGGTTACTTCTACCTGTCTTATCAAATCCTGCAGCTGAGATTCACTTGCGAGGCCTTGCTCTGCCAACTCCTGGATTCTAGTCAGTTCCGCTGCCGCATGGCTGGCTTCCGCCTCTGCCTGCTGCATGG
>Ga0209273_10001011_pt1 | contig 28548 bp, 34 predicted proteins | sample tdAd471_FD_187126 | JGI IMG/M metagenome (GOLD analysis project Ga0209273, IMG submission 187126) | Marine sediment microbial communities from the Atlantic coast under amendment with organic carbon and nitrate - tdAd47.1 (SPAdes)... | ecosystem: Environmental > Aquatic > Marine > Coastal >...
TGCGAAATGACGTCGAAAAACGCGGAATTTGCCCCGCCCAGAAGCCCAGATCGTGCCCGGTGCCGCTGATCAGCAGCAGCGGCGGCCCGTCGCCATGGACTTCGTAATGGATCGCGACGCCATCGCGCGGCGGGGTCATGGGCATGGCAAAGATACTCCGGATGGTGAGACCCGGGCAGAATGACCGCGCCCCCATGGCGATTCAAGCCACCGGGAACGGAAAACCGCCCCGGGCGGTGACCCGGAGCGGCTCCAAAAACCTCTAAACAGCACCTCCGGCCCGGCGCAAACGCAGAACCGAAGGGGAAAGCCCTCTAACCCGGATTTCTTTTGGCAAACAGCCAGAGAATGATCGCGACCGCGATCAGGCCGACGATGCCGTTGTCACCGAGCGTATCGATCAGGCCGATCAACTCGTTGACGACCCCACCGAAGAACGGCAGCTCACCAACGACCAGGACATCCAGCACGATCGCAAGCGCGATGAGCAGGAGTCCAAGTTCGGTCACCTGGCCTATCCACTTCTTAGCTTTGTCCATCATACTTTCGGGCATATTTTCCCCCTTCTGGGCTATTTCAGACTTATAAGTCTCCGGACCACGACATTTTGTGGGCCGCGGGAAGTATCACACAACATGTTCGAAATCTGTCAAGACTCGCAATACAGTATATATTCATCAATAGTCGTATGAATAATGTAAAAAATAATATACACATATTATATTATTGAAAAAATACGTGTCTATATATCTATAATATTCATTATTGGCTGATTAATGGGCAGAAAATCGAAATATTTATACATAAATGCCATTTTCAGGGAATTATATACTTCAATTCGTTGACTCGCGGTGACGGGGCCGGCTTTTCGAAGTCACTGCCGATGAAATAGGCAGAGCATGACGACCCGTCATATGAAGCCCGCTCTCGACGCGAACAGGCGCGGATTTTCCGAAGTGGCACGGTCAGCTGCCCACAAAGTGAACGCGGCGGTGACAGGCTGTTGCATTACCCGGTCCGACGACGCTACATCTCGTTCTTATTGTTTTCCCGGCCTTGGGTACGCGGAAGACCCGGGACGAAGAGGTGGAGCGCATGCCGGAAATATCCTTCGACAGCCGTGAGTTTCGTAACGCATTGGGCAATTTCGCGACCGGTGTGACGATCATTACCGCCAAGGGCGAGAATGGGGATTTGGTGGGTGTCACCGCCAGTTCGTTCAATTCGGTATCGCTTGATCCGCCGCTGATCCTCTGGAGCCTCGACCGAAGCTCGTCAAGCCTCAGGGTTCTTGAGGCGGCGAGCCACTTTTGTGTTCATATCCTGAGCGACGCCCAGGGCGACGAGTGCATGTCATTCGCAAAATCCGGCGGTGACAAATTCGCCGACCTAGAATGCGGCGAAGGGCTGGGTGGCGCGCCGCTCATCGATGGATGCCTGGCGCGCTTTGAATGCCGCAATGTGGTCCATCATGACGGCGGCGATCATGTGATCATTGTCGGCGAAGTCGAACGTTTCGAGGTCCGGGACGGCGAGCCGCTGATTTTCTTTCGCGGCCAGCTGAGCAATCTGGCACCGCAGGCCGGCGACGCCTGAGGCGCGACGATCTGCGGCTTGCAGGGAGTCCCCCTGTTTCCTATACCCGGCTATAATCAAAGGGCACGTCCGCAACGTCGGATGCCCGAACAGAGGCGCTTGCGCCCATAGAGGAGAAATCGGTCATGAAAACCCTGGACCATTGGATTAACGGTGCGGCCGCAGCCGGCACATCCGATCGTATGGGCCCCGTGTTCAATCCGGCGACGGGCGAGCAGGTGGCGCAGGTACATCTGGCAAGCGGCACGGATGTGGATACCGCCGTTGCAGCGGCGAAGGCCGCGTTGCCCGAATGGTCTGCGACGCCGGCCCTGCGGCGCGCCCGGGTGATGTTCCGCTTCAATGAGTTGATCCTGGAGCATACCGACGAACTTGCCGCGCTGATCACCAACGAACATGGCAAGACGATCGAAGACGCCAAGGGTGACATTTTGCGCGGCCGCGAGGTCGTCGAGTTCGCCTGCGGCATCCCGCATCTTCTGCGCGGTGACTTTACCGAAGATGTCGGGACCGGCGTGGATGCCTACTCGATCCGCCAGTCCGTCGGTGTTTGCGCGGGCATCACTCCGTTCAATTTCCCGGCCATGATCCCGCTGTGGATGTTCCCGCTGGCGATCGCCTGCGGCAACACCTTTATCCTCAAGCCGTCGGAGCGTGATCCGTCATGTCCCTTCCGGCTCGTTGAGCTGGCGCATGAAGCCGGCGTCCCCGAAGGCGTGATCAACATGGTCAACGGCGACAAGGAAGCGGTCGACGCGATCCTGACCCATCCCGATGTCGACGCCGTTTCGTTCGTCGGCTCGACCCCGGTGGCTTCGTACATCTACGCCACGGCGGCGGAGCACGGCAAGCGCGTCCAGGCGCTCGGCGGCGCGAAGAACCATATGGTCGTAATGCCCGATGCGGATCTCGATCAGGCCAGTGATGCCTTGATCAGTGCGGGGTACGGCTCTGCCGGCCAGCGCTGCATGGCCGTCTCGGTCGCGGTGGCGGTCGGAGACGATACCGCCGATGCCCTGGTCGAGAAGCTGACGCCGAAAATTCAGGAGCTCAAGATCGGGCCCGGCACGGCCGATGATATCGAGATGGGCCCTGTCGTGACCAAACAGGCGCATGACCGGATCCTGGGCCTGATCGATCAGGGCGTTGCCGACGGCGCGACCCTTGCGGTCGACGGCCGTGGCCTCAAGCTGCAGGGCTATGAGAACGGTTATTTCATGGGCGGTACGCTGTTCGACCATGTCACGGAAGACATGAGCATTTACACGGAAGAGGTCTTCGGGCCGGTTCTGGCGCTTGTGCGGGCGAACGACTATGAGACCGCGCTCGACATGGTGAACCGCAACGAATACGGCAATGGCACCGCGATCTTCACCAAGGACGGGGATGCCGCGCGCGACTTTGCCGAGCGGGTGCAGATCGGCATGGTGGGCGTGAATGTGCCGATCCCGGTGCCGGTCGCCTATCACAGCTTCGGTGGCTGGAAACGATCCCTGTTTGGTGACACGCACATGCACGGGATGGAAGGCGTTCGCTTCTATACCCGGCTCAAGGCGGTCACAACGCGTTGGCCCAAGTCCGGCGTGCGCGAGGGCCACAGCCTTACCATGCCGACAATGCAGTGACCACGAACGGCGACACGGCGAAAATCAGCCTCACCGGAGTGACGCGCAGTTTTGGCAGTCTGCGCGCACTCGATGCGGTCGATCTCCGCCTTGAGCCGCGGCAATCGCTTGTGCTGATCGGTGGCTCCGGCAGCGGAAAGTCGCTGCTGTTGAAGTGCATTCTCGGACTGATCGCGCCGGATGCGGGTTCCATCGAAGTCGATGGTGCCGAGACGGTCGGCATGCCCGAAAGTCAGCGTATGGCGTGGATGCGTCGCTTCGGGGTCCTGTTCCAGCGTCAGGGGTTGTTCGACAGTTTGACCGTCTGGGAGAATGTTTCCTTCCGGCTTTTGCAAGAGCATGGCATGTCGAGAACTGACGCGCGGGAGCTGGCAATTGCAAAGCTGGGGCAGGTGGGATTGTCGGCGGATACGGCCGATCTTTCACCATCCGAACTTTCGGGCGGAATGCAGAAACGCACGGGCCTGGCACGCGCCATCGCAACCGATCCGGAGATTCTGTTCCTCGATGAACCGACGGCGGGTCTCGATCCGATCATGAGCAATATCATCAGCGACCTGATCAATGATCGGGTCGATGATCTGGGCGCGAGTTCGATCTCGATTGTCAGTGATTTGGCTGTTGTGCGGAAAATCGCCGATCGCGTGGCGATGCTTCACGAGGGCCGCGTGGTGTGGCAAGGGCCCGTGGCCGAACTCGATGAGACGGACAACGCGTATGTGCGGCAGTTCGTGACTCAATCGATTGAAGGCCCGATCCGGATGCCGACACTCGTAGATTAGGGGGGGCGGCGGGCCTAGGGGGCCGGTGGCGCCGTCTGGTCGGGCTCGGAATTTTCCAGGCGCTCCCAGATCTCCGCACGGCACGGGATGGCGCCGCGCCCGCCGGGTTTCGAACTTTTCAGACCCGCTGCCGCGTTCGCGAATCGCGAAGCGAGACCCAGATCCTTTTCTTCGCCAATTGCCAACGCGAACGCCCCGAGAAAAACGTCCCGGGCACCGAGCCTGTCGATCACGGGAATGCCGAGCGCGGCGATGCTCTGGAACGCGCCGTCCTCGTCGAGCCATTCGTATCCGTCCCATCCGGCGGTGACGCCCACCCGGGCTTCGGTCGTCGCCGCCACGGCCTCGAGACCGGTGCGCACGTCTGCCCGGCCCGAATACTGCAGGAGCCCGGCGCGCGAGAAGACCACATGGCTCGCCATCTCGATCATTTCCCGGGGTACCGGGTCCGGACCCGCCGCGCCGTCGAGAATTGCGGGAATCCGGTGATCGTATGCGCTCAGGAGTGCGGGCATGGCCGCTTCCGGCCAGCGTGGATCGACGAGAATGGCGCTCGTATCCTCGATCCGGCCAAACGGCAGCCAACTCGCGTCCGCCTCAAGGTCCCGACCGGCAAAAACAGTTTCATGCCGTTCGCCGTCGGCGTTGACGAGGATTGAGGAGACGGGCGACTGGGCGCCGGAGATAAGCCGGACATACTCGGTCTGCACCCTGTGCCGCTTGAGGCCGGCAAGCACCTGAAGGCCTGTTTCATCGTCGCCGAGCCGTCCCCAGAAAGATGCGAAACCGCCCAGGCGGACGACCGCCACACTCGCGGTTGCCGCCATTCCACCGCCGTATTGATTGAAGTCTTGTGCGAATGCGAGGTCGCCGCCGGTCAGTTCGAAATCACCCTCGAACACGTGATCGAGGAATGCGATGCCGACACAGATGACTTCCGCCATATCCGGCCCCTAGACCTCTGAAGCGCCGTAATAGAGTGAGGCGGCGTGACGCGCTTCGGCGAAAAACAGCCAGCGCTCGATGAGGATGCCTGTCGCGGCACCGAGCAGGGCGACGATGGATGCCACTGTGGCATAGGGTGCCGGCAGGAGGCCGGCGATGACCAGCGCAAGGGCGGTGACAATGCCACCAATTACAAGCGCGATCCGGCGCAGGCGCGCGGCATGTTTGCGGGCGATCGTGTAGCCCATCTCGCGCATGACATAGTTGTCGCTGCTGTGCGGTGATTCCAGCAGACGAACCTTGCCGATGGCGCCGAGGCCTGTGGCGGATTCGGCGGTTGCGACGGGGGCAGCGTTATCAATCTGCCGCCAATACACGATTTTCAGCATCCAGGCGGCGAGCGTAATCACCGCGGTGCCCCAGGCAAGAATACCCGGGGTCACCCAGAACACGGATGCGATGGCGATCAGGAGGACGGCGCCCGTGGACATGGCGAAGGCTATGTAGAGTGGCACGACCAGCGGGGTGGACCAGCGCGGAATGGCACGAAGACTGGCGTAGATCATGGCTGTACAGCCTACCGTGACAAGGCAGAGTCCTGCGGCGATCAGCCCGAACCAGATCCAGACATAGCCGTAGGCGCCGAAGAACAGGGAGCCGACCGCGAAGACCAGAATTGGGATGTATGTGGCCAGGGCCGCGACGCCTTCGCGGGAAAGCCAGGACGATCGCCATTGGCTCAATGCCCGCCAGGCTCGCTCGGGGTGGCCGAGATGAAAGGTCGATGAGAGCAGGCCCGCCGTGATCAGGGCGAGAGACACCACGAACACCGACGCGCCGAGCGCGGGGGTCAGGGGAACGATGCCGAGCAACGCGAGCACCACGAGCCACACAATGGCGCCGTAGCCGGCCCCGGATGCGGTTGTGAAGAATATGACGGAATAGGCGGGGTTCATCGAACTCGCAGGGGGCTTCGGTTAGCGGGTGAGCATGCGGTCGACCCAATTGAGAAAATTGCTGCCGGTGTCGCCTGATGCGGGGATTGTTTCGGCTGCCGGTGCCGGCGGGTCGAGGTCATGTCGGGTCGACGCGCGGGGCGGCAGGTACTTGTTTACGGGCTGCATGCCCATTTCGGGCATCAAATCATATCCGCCGCGTTCTTCGACGAGCTGACTGACGTCGGAATTCGGGTCGCCGAGATCGCCGAAGTGGCGGGCGGAGGCCGGGCAGGTCGTGACGCATGCCGGGAGGCGGTCCTCCGGCGGCAGGTTGTGATTCTCGATCCGATCGATGCAAAGGGTGCATTTCTTCATCACCCCGTCGGCATAATCATACTCGCGCGCACCGTAGGGACAGGCCCATGAACAGAGTTTGCAACCGATGCAGGTGTCGGCGTTGACCAGGACGATGCCGTCGCTTTCGCGCTTGTAGGACGCGCCCGTGGGACACACGGTGACGCAGGCCGGTTCCTCGCAATGCAGGCAGCTGCGCGGGAAATGAACCGTTCGGCCTGCGGCTCCATCGCCGGCCTCGAAACTGTGCACCCGGTTGAACCAGACGCCATGCGGGTCTGCGCCGTAGGGATTTTCGTCTGTCAGGGGCGCGGAATGACCGCCGGTGTTCCACTCCTTGCAGTTCACGGCGCAGGCGTGACACCCGACACAAATGTCGAGGTCGATGACGAGGCCGAGCTTGCGACCCTCCGTGGACGTGGGAAGGCTGGTCATGTGTCCGCTCCACCGCGCTTGCGCCGCCAGTTCGATGACGGCAGAAAACGCGCACCGAACCGCAGCTGTTTGGGGGCCTTCCCGACGCCGGGTGCACGGGGCATCACATGTTCCTTCGTTTTGTTCGTGTCTGCTTCCTCATCCTTGATGACCCGTACCCGGAGGTCGAACCAGGCCGCCTGACCCGTGATCGGATCGGTGTTCGAAAAACGGTATCCGTCCTTTGGTGGCAGAAGATCGGTGATGAGATGATTGAGCAGGAAGCCCTTGTTCGATTCCGGCGCGTCGGGAGACAGGTTCCAGGTGCCGCGCTTCTTGCCGATCGCGTTCCATGTCCAGACCGTGTCGCCGTTGCAGCCCTCCATCAACGCGAGCCTGGCCTTGATGCTGCCATAGGGGCTTTCGACCCGCACGGCATCGCCATCGGCCAGTCCCTGACCTTCGGCCGCGCTGCGGTTCATATAGAGCTTGTTCCAGCCGTGGATCTGACGGAGCCAGGCATTCTGCGAGCCCCATGAGTGATACATCGCCATCGGGCGTTGGGTCAGTGCGTGGATCGGATAGGCCAGCGGATCGGTGTGCCCTTCCTCGAACGGTGCGTACCAGATGGGCAGCGGATCGAATGTCTCGGCGATGCGATCGCGATAGCGGACCGGGGGCAGGACGTTACCGAAACCCTGACCGGCGAGTTTGAAGCGCTGCAGCGGCTCCGAGTAGAGCTGCAGCACGATCGGGTCGGCAGATGCGATCCAGCCCATCTTCGCGGCCTTGTCGAGATAGGCGCGGTTGCTGTGCTTGTAGTAGCGCTCGTCCGGTGCGAATTCCTCGCTCCAGAAACAGCCATTCTCGATGTAGCGCTCAAGCTGGTTGTCATTGGGCGCACCGTTGCCGTGTGAGGTTCCGTCTTCGCCCCGCCAGCCGGCCAGCGGGCCAACGCCCGGCGCGCGCTCGTGATGGACCAGATAGTCGGCATAGCCGCCCGGGTACTTCGCGGCACCGGTCTCCGTTGTGAAGGCCGGGAGGCCGAGCCGCGCGCCGAGTTCGATCAGCACGTCCTGGAACGGCCGGACATCGCGGTCCGGTGCGATCACCGGCTGGCGGATGGCGTCGGCGGGTCCATCGGCACTGCAGATCGGCCGGTCGAGCAGGCTGACGCAATCCCATCGTTCCAGATAGGTCGTGTCGGGCAGGATCAGGTCGGCATAGGCGATCATTTCCGACTGAAAGGCGTCGGAATAGATGATTTTGGGAATCTTGTACTCACCGGTTTCCGGGTCGGTGTCGGTGAGCATCTCGATGGTTTCGGTGGTGTTCATCGACGAGTTCCAGCTCATGTTCGCCATGAACATGAACAGGACATCGATCGGATATGGGTCGCCCGCCCAGGCATTGCGGATGACCATATGCATCATGCCGTGGGCCGCCAGCGGGGCATCCCAGGAATAGGCCTTGTCGATCCGGAGCGCCTCCCCCTGATCGTCGATCAGCAAATCTTCGGGGCTGGTGATGAAACCCAATGGCGGTCCGGCCATCGGTGAGCCCGGCGAGACCTGGTGCGGTTTGCCGGCCGGCTTGGGGCCCGGCGGCGCCGGGCGCGGGAAGGGCGGCTTGTAGCGAAACCCGCCCGGACAATCGATGCTTCCCAGCAGCATTTGCAGCAGATGGATTGCCCGGCAGGTCTGGAAACCGTTCGAGTGGGCGGAAATTCCGCGCATGGCGTGCATTGAGACCGGGCGCCCGATGATCTTGTCATGTTTGCGGCCGGCCCAATCGGTCCATTCGACGTCGAGCGAGATTTCCTGCTCGAACGCGGCATGGGCCAACTCGGCGGCGATCCGGCGTATCCGGTCCGCGTCGAGCCCGGTCTGCCCGGCGACGGCATCCGGGCTGTAGCGTTCGTCCAGATAACGGTCGAGAACCAACTGAAATGCGGGGACCGCCTCCGCATCCGACCCGCCATCGCCCGGTGCGGCTTCATGCAGGGGAAAACGTCCGCGCATGGCGGGTGATATGTCAATCCGGGCGGCGTCGACGAGCTGATCGGTGTTGCGGTCATACGCAAGCGGCTTGCCGTCGCGACCGCGCACGAACAATCCGTCATCCGCGGTTCCCGGTGCACGGCGCACGAGCCAGTGGGCATTGGTGTACCGGGCGAGAAATTCGAGGTCGACCTTTTCGGTGCGTACCAGTTCGTGGATCAGCGCCATGACCAGCAAACCGTCCGTGCCCGGACGGATGCCGACCCACTCGTCGGCGATTGCCGAATATCCGGTGCGGACCGGATTGACCGAGACGAACTTTGCGTCACCCTTGGTCTTGAGCTTGCCCAGACCCATCTTGATCGGGTTGGAATCATGGTCCTCGGCAACGCCGAACATCATGAAATACCGGGTGTTCTCCCAGTCCGGCTCGCCGAACTCCCAGAATGATCCGCCAATCGTGTAGATGCCGGCCGCCGCCATATTGACCGAGCAGAAACCGCCATGGGCAGCGTGGTTGGGGGTGCCGAACTGGCTGGCCCAGAAGCCGGTGAGTGACTGGCTCTGGTCGCGGCCGGTGAAGAAGGCGAGTTTGCGCGGGTCGCGGCGGCGAACGTCACCAAGCCATTCGGTCGCGGTGTCCAGCGCCTCGTCCCAGCTGATGGTTTCGAACTCTCCCGAGCCGCGCGGCCCGACCCGGCGCAACGGCTGGGACAGGCGGGCCGGCGAGTAATGCTGCATGATCCCGGCCGATCCCTTGGCGCACAAAACGCCCTTGTTGACCGGGTGGTCGCGGTTGCCCTCGATGTAGCGGATCGCGCCGTCCTTCAGGTGGACCTTGATGCCGCAGCGGCACGCGCACATGTAGCAGGTGGTTGTTTTGACCTCGTCGGAGATGTCAGGTGATTGATCGACCTTTTCGTAGCGGTCATCGGGTCGGATATCGTCGGGCATCAGCTAAATACTCAGACCAGGGTGTCGATTTGTGCGTCGGATAATCCGCCGGGGACGATGGTGACGGGGATGCGAAGCTGGCCAATCGCCTTTTTCGTGAGATGATTGATCAGGGGGCCGGGACCACGCCGGCCGGTCGAGGCCGCGAGCACGAGGATGCGAATATCCTTGTCCTCCTGGACCAAATCGACAACCGCGGATTTGGTCTCGCCCGTGCGCAGATAGAGGATCGGCATGCCGCCATACAAGCGGGTGACCTCCGCAGCATGTTCCTGCAGCAATTGCTCGGCTTCCTCGCGCGCTTCGACCTGCATCAGGTTGCCGACCGCCGCCCAGTGCTGGAAATCGGAATCGCGAATGACCCGGACGAGGCCAACCCGCCCGCCGGTGCGCCGTGCACGCAAGCTGGCCCAGCGCAGGGCGACCCGCATTTCCGGCGAGTTGTCGACAACCACAAGGAAAATGGCGGCCCGCTCTCCGGTGGGCCTGTCGTTATCCTGCGGTGGTGTGGTGGCGGGCGAATCGGACATAGCCATCAAACCTTACGGAACACGAAGCCGGCGAACCAGCCGGCAATCAGCGCGATGATGACGGCGATCAAGCCATACAGGGGCGCCTGTTGGAACGCGAACTCGGTCACCTTCGCCTCGAGCCCGACCTTGCGGACCTGCAGCAGGGTTTCCGAACGGCCCGAGATCTCTCCGTCCTGGACCAGATACACCGTGACTGCGTAGTCCCCTGTCGGGACGTTGGCGGGGAGCGCGACGCGGGTGCGGAACAGACGCGCACCGCGGAAATTCACCTCCGTGAGGCCGTCGGTATAAAGTTGGCTACGTTGTTTGTTGCGGATCAGCGCCGCGCGGAACGCCTCTTCCTGATCCAGGGAGGTGAGGAAGTGCGGGTTGAAGGCAATATGATCTGTGCCGATCTGATTGGCGTTGAGGACCGGCTGTGGCAGCAGGTCTTCGAGCGGCGCGGAGGCGGCGACATGGTAGAAACCAGGCGCATCGTCGAAGATCAGCTCGGACGCGTTCACCCAGATGCCCGCCACCCGTTCCTTGCGCCGGACGATTACCTGGCTGTTGGGTGCGCGCACCACCACGATGACATCGCCATCGCCTTCTGTGGCACCGAACAGGAGTACGTCAGCCCCCTTGAAGCCGGTGCTGATACCGATCAGATCCTGGCTGAGATCGACCGCCAGCGCGTCGTCGCGCGCGGCATCGGCCGGGATTTGCAGCAGCACCAGGGCGGCGGCGGCGGCGATGGCCGCCCGCAGGGAACCGAATATGCGTAAGGGGCCGGTCATAGGCCGAACCCGGGGGTTTCGCTGATCGAGTAGATATCTTCCGGCGTGGAGACCAGATCGAATCCGATCTTGGCGCAGACCCCGAGCACCATGAGCGCCAGCAGACCACGCAGCTCCTCGCCCCGCAGGCGGCCGCTTACCTTGGTGCCCAGCTGCGCACCGATCACGGCGCCGGTGAGCAGCATCAATGCGAGTACGACGTCAACGGTCTGGTTGTTGATCGCCTGGAGGAAGGTGACGTTCGCGGTGACGAAGATAATCTGGAACAGCGATGTCCCGACCACGACGGCCGTCGGCATGCCGAGGATGTAGATCATCGCAGGGACCATCAGGAACCCGCCGCCCACGCCCATGATCGCCGCGAGAATGCCGACGAAGAACCCGATTCCCAGCGGCAGCAGGGCGCTGATGTAGAGCCGCGAACGGCGGAAGCGCATTTTGAACGGCAGGCCGTGGAGCCAGGTGTGCTGGTGCAGCTTGCCGCGTGTTGCGGTGCCTGTGCGGCTGCGGAAAATCGCCCGGGCGCTTTCGAACAGCATCAGGGCGCCGACAATACCGAGAAACAGAACGTAACTCAGCTGGACGAGCAGGTCGACCTGACCGATTTCCCGCAGGAAAGTGAAAAGCATGACGCCCAGACCGGATCCGGCGAAGCCGCCGACGGTGAGGACGGCACCCATCTTGAAGTCGACATTGCGCCGGCGCATATGGGCCAGCACGCCCGACACGGAGGCCGCGACGATCTGGTTGGCCTCGGTCGCCACGGCGACGGCCGGGGTGATGCCGATGAAGATCAGCAATGGCGTCATCAGGAACCCGCCGCCGACACCGAACAATCCGGACAGAAACCCCACGCCGCCGCCCATCATGAGGATGAGGAAGACGTTGACCGACATTTCGGCGATGGGGAGGTAAATGGTCATGTTGTCCGTACGTAATCGGTGAGGCGTCGACCGGCCCGGTTATTGTGACAGAGCCTCGCTCAGCCTGTCTCGACGGGAAAATCCGCCGACATCCAGTCCAGGATGCCGCCGGTCATGCGATGGATTGTCCCCGAATATCCTTCGGCGCGGAGTTGCTCGGCGGCGACGCCGCATCGCTGGCCGATGCGGCAATGCAAGATCAGATCCTGATCGTCGGCGGGCGTGATCCGTGAACTGTCGAAGTTCGATAGCGGAACCAGATGCGCACCGGCGATCCGCATCTGGGCATGCTCGTGGGGCTCGCGCACATCCACGACATAGGCCGTACCCCCCGCGATGCGGGCCCGGACGTCGTGCGCCGAGAGCATGATCACCGGGGCCCTTGTTGAAGTGTCAGCCATTGAAAACACACATCCTTTGAACGCCTGCCCATCAATCCGGCCGCGCGTGCGCGCCGTCCGCGTCATCATCGACGCAATACAGCGCGTAGAGGGTGCCCAAAACAGACTGCGCCTCTTCGCTTGAGATCGAGTAGAAGATGGTTTGTGCATCCCGGCGGGTTTTGACGAGATGTTCGCGACGAAGCCGTGCCAGATGCTGGGACAGGGCGGATTGGCTCAACCCGACCAGCGGCTCAAGTTCGCCGACGGACTTTTCGCCCTGGCTCAAATGGCACATGATGAGCAACCGGCGTTCGTTCGCCAGAGATTTGAGCAGGCGGCTTGCCTGCCCGGCCTTTTCCTGCAGGGCTTCGGGATCCATCGGGGGATCGATCCGGGAGTTCGTCGGGGAGTCCATGGATTAGTGTATTCGTATATTAGAAAACCGGTCAACGAGAACTGATGACAAAACAACAATCCGACGGCGACCAAACGCTCGACACCAGCGGCCTGAAATGCCCGCTCCCGGTCCTGAAGGCCAAGAAGGCGCTGAAGGGGATGGCGGCGGGCGCGACGCTGCGCGTGGTCGCGACCGACCCCGGCTCGGTCCGGGACTTCGCGCATTTCTGTGACGCCACGGGGGATTCGCTGCTGGAATCGCGCGCAGATGATGATGCCGGGGTCTATGTCTTCCGGATCTGCAAGGCCGGACCGGCCGACAAGGCGGATGACGCATGAAGGTCGACGGGCAGCCCTACCGCACGATCTGGCTGGCCGACGATGGCTGGTCGGTCGAGATCATCGACCAGACGAAGCTGCCCCACCGCTTCGAGATCGAACGCCTGGCCTCGCTCGACGACGCGGCGCACGCCATTCGCGCGATGCTGGTGCGCGGCGCCCCGCTGATCGGCGCCACGGCCGCCTACGGGATGGCCCTGGCGATGCGCGCGGACAGCAGCGATGCGGGGCTCGATCATGCCCATGGGACGCTGATGGCGACGCGCCCGACGGCGGTGAATTTGCGCTGGGCGCTGGATGATATGCGCGCACGGTTGGCGCACCAGCCCGGCGATGCGCGCGTGGACATCGCCTATGGGCGCGCGGCGGCGGTCTGTGACGAGGATGTGGCGATCTGCAGCGCCATCGGCGATCACGGGCTGGCGATCATTCAGGCGGCGTTCGACGCGTTACCCGGCGACGGACCGGTCAATATCCTGACCCATTGCAACGCCGGCTGGCTCGCGACCGTGGATTGGGGCACGGCGCTGGCGCCGATCTACAAGGCCCATGATCTGGGCATTCCGGTGCATGTCTGGGCCGACGAGACCCGGCCGCGCAACCAGGGCGCGGCGCTGACCGCGTGGGAGCTGGGCCGGCACGGCGTGTCGCACGCGGTCGTGGCGGACAATGCCGGCGGCCATCTGATGCAGCACGGCATGGTCGATCTCTGCATCACCGGCACGGACCGCACCGCGGCGTCGGGGGACGTGGCGAACAAGATCGGCACCTATCTCAAGGCGCTGGCCGCGCACGACAACGCGGTGCCCTTCTATGTCGGGCTGCCGTCGCCGACGATCGACTGGACGCTCACGGACGGGGTGCGCGACATCCCGATCGAGGAACGCGACGCGGGCGAGGTGACGTATATCGCCGGCAAGATGGCGGGCGGCGATGTCGTGACGGTCCAGCTGACGCCCGACGGCACGCCGGCGGCGAACCCGCCTTCGGATGTGACCCCGGCCCGGCTGGTGACAGGCCTGATCACCGAGCGCGGGGTCTGCGCCGCCAGCACCGAGGGCCTGGCCGGCCTGTTTCCGGAGTTCGCGGACGCGCGCTAGCGCGGGGTGGCGTCGCCGCCGTCGACGATGACGAGCTCGTTCCGGGCGATGCCGGGCACCCGGCGATACTTGGCGGCCTCGACATATTCGGGCGAGTTGAAGCAGGCCTCGGCGTCGGCCAGGCTGTCGAACTCGATGACCACGAAGCGCTCATAGGGCGTCTCGCCCTCGAGCACCTTGTTCTCGCCGCCGCGCGCCATCACCCGGCCGTTATACTTTTCCATGATGGCCGGGATGTGGTCGGTGTACTTCTTGTACTCGACGGGATCGTTGATGGTCGAACGGGCGAGCCAGTAGGCGGGCATGATGTCTCTCCGGTGTCTGGGTGATGCTGTGGGGAGCGGTTTATCGCGCGTCGGCGATCGGGGGCAAGGACGACAGGTAGGTCGCGATGGCTTCCAGGTCATCCGCCGTCAGCTTGCTCGTGCTGTCTGCGACAACATCGGTCATGGCGCCGCCGACAAAGTCCCCGTCGGGCAGGAGCCCGATTTCGAGCATCGTCACGATGTCGTCCGTGCCCCAGTCGCCGATGCCGCCGGGGCCCGGCGTGATATTCGGGACGGTGTCGCCCTCGGGGCCGTTCGCGTTGCCGGCCAGCGGGCGGCCGTTATCGACCACGCCGAGGAGGTTGCGCGGCGTGTGGCACTCCCCGCAATGGCCCGGCCCGTTGACGATATAGGCGCCGCGGTTCCAGGCGTCGCTTTGGCGCGGGTCGGGCGTGAAGGGGGTATCGTCGAAGAACAGCAGCTTCCAGCCGAACATGCTGGCGCGGATACCGAAGGGGAAGGGCAGATCGTGGTCGGGCACCGGGTTGCGCACCGCGGGCACGGTGTCGAGAAAGGCCTTGAGGTCGAGGATGTCCTGCACGGTCATGCGTGTGTAGGAGGTGTAGGGGAAGGTCGGATAATAGTGGCCGCCCGCCGGCGACTTGCCCTCACGCAACGCGCGGACGAAGTCTTCGTCGCTCCAGTCACCGATGCCCGTCTCGCGATCGGGTGTGATGTTGGGGGTAAAGAAAGACCCGAAGTCCGTCTTCAACTCGCGGCCGCCGGCCAGGAACGCACCGCCCTTGGGCACCGTGTGGCAGGCAATGCAGCCGGCCATGCCCAGCACATACTCGCCACGCGCGGCATCGCCTGATTGGGCGACAGCCGGGACGGCGGCCGGAAGGGTGGTCAGGAGCGGCAACACAAGCGTCAGTATTCTGATCATCGTTTTCATGGGGCGATCCTAGCAAAAAAAATCGCCCGGCAGAGCCGAGCGATTTTCCGTTCAGGTTTAATCGAACTTTTTAGACTTTGGGTCCCCGGTACGCCTTGTGGCAGGCGCCACAGGTCGCGCCGATCTTGCCGACGACGGCCTTCGGATCCGAACCGAGCTTGCCGGCGGCTGCGTCCGCGGCGACACCGTCAGCGGCGACCTTGAGGGCGTTGGCCTTGGCGGTGAAATCGCCGAAGTTCGTCCAGATTTCGGCCTTTGCGCGATTGGCGCCCGGCTTGCCGTCCTTGAACAGGTCGGGAATTTCAGCGGCCGTTGCGCTGACCTTGGCGGCAATTTTCTGAGCTTCCGCAGCATCGCCACCGGCGACAGCGGCGCCGAGAGCCTTGAGCGCGCCGCCGAGCGACTTCATCGCGGCGTTGCGGTCGGCGTGGTTGTCAGCCGAGACATCGGTGGTGCTGACGGCGGTGAATGCAACGGCAATTGCCAGTGCGGCGGCGGCGACAAGGCCGACCTTGGAAAACTTACGAACGGTGAACATATACATCTCCCAGTTCCCATAAACGTGACGCCGTCCCCCGGTCACGAACCGGAACAGCAGAGCTACGAGACCGCGTAAGCCACTGGATTGCCATTGGAAATCGCGGGTATTCACGGAAACGTGAACAAAAGCGCCGAAACTGATTCAATCTTGTGTGAGGTGGGGAATAAACCCGCCGCGACACTGTTAACGTGCATGTGTGTTCGACATTCTCAACACGTTGGAGAGACTAGATGAGAGCAGTTCGAGTCGCAGTTGCAGGTCTGGCACTGGCCGGAACCATGCATGCACATGGCACCGCTTTTGCCGACAGTGACCCGGTCACGGTGATCGAGTTGTTCACGTCGCAGAGCTGCTACTCCTGTCCGCCGGCCGAGGCGTATCTGGGAGAGCTCTCCGGTGAGAAGAACATCCTCGCGCTGGAATATCACGTCGATTACTGGGATCGGCTGAACTATGGCCGGCACGGGCGCTGGAAAGATGCGTTCTCGACCCCGGAGATGACCGAGCGGCAACGCGCCTACAATGCCGAGATCCGCGACACCCGCAGTGTCTACACCCCCCAGATGGTGATCGATGGACGCAGCGAGGCCGTCGGTTCGCGGCGCCGGGAAGTGCAGAATCTGATCGCCAAGGTCCGCAAGGACGATCAACCGCGTGTCGCCGTCGATGTGGCCGCCGCCGAGAATGGCGGCGTGACCGTTTCGCTGGGTGATGTCGCGGGCGCACAGGCAGATGTCTGGCTTGTGACATTCATCCGCGAGGTGACGACCCAGGTCCTGCGCGGTGAGAATCACGGGAAGTCGCTGACCAACCACAACATCGTCCGCACGGTGCGGCATATCGGCAAATGGGACGGCAAGAGGGCCGCCTTCGACGTGTCGGATCTCACGCTGGAAGACGGGCAGGGCTGCGCCGTCCTGGTGCAGGACGGTGAGGTCGGGCCGGTCATCGGTGCGGCCTACTGCCCGGCCGGTGTCGGCGGTGCGGAGTCCTGACGAACCTCGCTAGCGCCGGGCCAGATGGTCCGCGCTGAGGGTGCGGAGATTGTCCTCGTTCTCGAGGTACCAGGCGTAGGTGCGTTCGACACCCTCACGCAGGCTGATCTTCGATTGCCAGCCGAGCGCATTCAGCCGCGTTACATCGACCAGCTTGCGCGGCGTGCCGTCCGGGCGCGACGTGTCGTATTCGAATGACCCGGTAAACCCGACCACGTCTGCGACGAGGGTCGCGAAGTCGGCGATCGAAATATCCTCGCCCGTGCCGATGTTGACGAACGGCTCGTCCGAGTAATTGTTCATCAGATAAACGCACGCATCGGCCATGTCGTCGGCGAACATGATCTCGCGTTTCGGGGTGCCCGTGCCCCAGATCACCACCTTGTCCGCATTCGACAGCTTCGCCTCATGCATCCGGCGGATCATCGCCGGGGCCATATGGGATGTCTCGTAGTCGAAATTGTCGCCGATCCCGAACAGGTTGGTCGGCTGGACGCTGATCACATCGAACCCGTATTGCCGGCGATAGGCCTGGCACATCTTGATCCCCGCGATCTTGGCCACGGCGTACCACTGGTTGGTTTCCTCCAGCGGCCCGGTCAGCATGTACTCTTCCTTCATCGGCTGGGGCGCGTCGCGGGGCATGATGCAGGTCGATCCGAGAAACAGCATCTTCTTCGCACCCGCCCGATAGGCGGTGTCGATCAGGTTGGTCTGGATCTTCAAATTGCCGGCGATGAAGTCGGCCGGATACAGGTCATTCGCCATGATCCCGCCGACGATCGCGGCCGCATCCAGCACATAATCCGGCCGTTCCGCGTCGAAGAATTCGCGCACGGCCGCCTGTTCGGTCAGGTCGAGCTCCTTGCTCGTTCGGGTCACGATATTGGTGTGGCCTTGCGCGTCGAGCTGCCGGACCAGCGCCTGGCCGACCAGCCCGCGATGCCCTGCGACGTATATCTTTGCGTCCTGTTCCATATTCCCGTTCGCCTGGCGTCGCCGATCTGGCGGTTATTTAACGTATTTCCGGAATTCCGGCTTGCGGCGTTCCTGAAACGCCCGGCCGCCCTCCTTGGATTCCTCGGTGGCGTAATACAACTTCAACGATTCGAATCCCATCGCGCCGATCCCCTTGATGTGATCGGTGTCGGCGTTGAACGAGCGTTTGGCGATCGCCAGGGCGGTCGGGCTTTTCTCCATCAGATCGGCGCACCAGCGCGCGACCTCCGCGTCCAGCTCCCGGTCCGGGACAACCGCGTTGGCCAGGCCCATCTCAAGCGCCTCGCGCGCGGTGTATTGCCGGCACATGTACCAGATCTCGCGCGCCTTCTTTTCACCGACGACCCGCGCCAGATAGGCGGTGCCGTAGCCGGGATCGACCGAGCCCATGCTGGGCCCGACCTGGCCGAAAATGGCGCTTTCCCCGGCGATCGTCAGATCACACACGGTGGCGATGACGTTCCCGCCGCCGATGGCATAGCCGCGAACCTTTGCGATGACGGGCTTCGGGATATCGCGGATCAGGCCCTGGAACTCCTCGATGGGGATGCCGGTGGTGCCGCGGCGGCTGCCATAGCCCTCGGTGGCCTTGTTTTCGAGCGACTGGTCGCCACCCGACGAGAAGGCACGATCCCCGGCACCCGTGATCACCACGACGCCGATCGACTTGTCCCAGCCTGCGTCCTGCAGGGCGGCGATCATCTCCTCGATCGTATGGCCGCTGAATGCGTTGAGCTTGTCGGGGCGGTTGATGGTGATGGTCGCGACGCCGTCACGGGTTTCATACAGGATGTCGTCATAGCTCATGGTTTCGCTCCCCCATTGATTTGCGCAATCATAGCCGCAACGGTTGATCGGCGCGCGATTGGATATATGTCACCGTCACCCGTGCCGCACATGCCTGGAGACTGACGAATGCCGCAAAAAGCAAAGACGAAAACAAAGACGAAGTCCGACAAGCGTCCGCCGGTCGCGGTGGGCCATGTCTCGCTGCATGTGAAGGATGTGCCCCGGGCGAGTGAATTCATGCAGGTGCTGGGTCTGCGGGCGGTCTTCGAGACCCCGAAGTTTGCCGTCCTGGAACTGCGGGGCGGCACCCATTTGATCCTCAATCAGTCTCGCAAGAAGATTAAGGCGGGAGACGTCGCGCCCGTCGATCTGATGGTCGATGACGTCAAGGCCATGCGTGACTATTGCAAGGCCGAGAAGCTCAAGCCGTCGAAGATCACGACCGGCTCCGTGCACAGCTCGTTCTACGTGCCCGGCCCCGACGGCTGGTCGATCAAGATCACCTCGTCCCACACCTCCGGCCGCCCGGTCTGACCCGGCGTCGCCGCTCGTGTCACAAGCGTCGTGAACGAAACGGACCTTCTGCCGGAATTCCGGAGCGTCTAGTTTCCCCGGCATTCAAGGTCGAGGAGAGTGTTTGTGCCTGATCGTTTCGGACCCCGCGGTGTCGTCGCCATCCTGATTCCGGTGCAAAACGCGAATATGCAGCCGGAATACGCGGCGATGCGCCCCGAGGGCATCAGCCATCAGACGTACCGGTTTGATATTTCGGCGCATGACAAAGCGCCCGACGCGGTTCTGCGCGTGGTGCCCGACACGTTGCTGTGCTGGCCGGATGTGATCATCGGCGGCAATTCCCTTGAGATGGGTGCCTGGTCGAACGCGCAGCAGGCGGAATATCGCGCCGCCTTCGAGGCGCGCGCCAACGGGGTGCCCGCGGTCCTTGCGACCGATGCCACGGCCGCGGCGTTGCGGACGATCGGCGCCCGGCGGATCGCCGTGCTCTCGCCCATGTCGCCGGAACACTCCCAGCGCGTTAAAAATTACTATGCCGCGCAGGGCTTCGAGATGCCCCACGACACCTCCTTGATGGTCGAGAAGTCCGAAGACCTGATCAACATGACGGCCGACGACGCGATCGCCGCTTTCGAACGCATCGATACCGGCGATGTGGACACGCTCCTGCATGTCGGCGGCGGGCTCGGAATCGTCTCGCACATCGCAGCGATCGAGGCCCGCTTCGGCAAGCCTCTCATTTCCGTCAACGCCGCGACATACTGGTATGCGCTGCGCAAGATCGGCGTCATGGATCCGATGCCCGGCTTCGGCCGGCTTCTGTTGCACACCGAAGTTTCCGAATAGGTCACCGAATAGTTCATATCAACGCTAAAGAGAGTTGCCCCCTATGCCCGATCGCTTTGGCCCCCGCGGCGTCGTCGCCGTCCTGATCCCCGTCCAGAATTCCAACATGCAGCCGGAATACGAGATGATGCGCCCCGAGGGCGTCAGCAATCAGATGTACCGGTTCAACATCACCAGCCCCGACACCGTCGGCGAGGCCGTGTTGGACGTGGTGCCGCAAACCCTGAAATGCTGGCCCGACATGATCGTCGGCGGCAACTCGCTCGAGATGCGCGACTGGTCGGTCAAAAAGCAGGAATGGTACACGGGCGAGTTCGCCCAACGGGCGGACGGCAAGCCCTTCGTGCTCGCGACCGACGCCGTCATCGCCGCGCTGCGCACGATGGGTGCGAAGCGGGTCGGGATGATGTCACCGCTTTCGGTTGAGAATTCTAAGAGCGCGGTCGATTATTACACGGCGCTCGGCTTCGATATCGCGGCGGCGACGGCACTCCTGGTCGACAAGCCGGAAAACGCCGTGAACGTGCCCATGGCGAGGGTCATCGAGGCCTTCGAAGGGGTCGACGGCCCCGACATCGACACCCTGCTGCATGTCGGCGGGTCGCTGGGCATCGTGCCGCTGATCGCCGAACTGGAGGACCGCTTCGGAAAGCCGGTTATCTCGGTCAACCAGGCGACCTACTGGTACGCCTTGCGCCGGATGGGCATCACCGATCCCGTGCCGGGGTTCGGTGCGCTCATGCGGAAGGCCGAGATCGTCGAATAGCGGAGGCTACTCGGCCGCGGCTATCCGGTCCGCCATGCGGAAGCCGACCTTGTCCAGCGCGGCAAGGGTGTCCTCGCCGAACTTCTCGATGATCTCCTGGCCGACATGGGGGTGGTAGACGACCTCGTCTTTGACGTCCCCCTCGACCGACTGGATCATTACCAGCAGGCGCGCGGTCTCGTCGGAGATGTTGTTGAAGTCGCGGTAAACGCCGGCCGGGACCGAGATGAAGTCGAGCGGTTCCAGCTCGATGGAGTTCTCGCCGTTTTCCCCCCAGGAAATACGGAACTTTCCGTTCAGGCAGAAGAAATTCTCGACCGTGTGGGAGTGGCTGTGCAGCCCCGGGTTGTTGCCCGGCGGACACTCGGCGATGGTGACGGTCAAACCGTCCATGCCCTTCACCGGGGCGACCTTGGAGCGGCCTTCCCAGCCCTCGGGCGACATGATCGGATAAACCGACTTCGCCGAGACGATTTCCACGGCTTCGGCGGGAATCCCGGTGCCTTCCATGATCGACTGCTTGTAGGGCTTGAGGTCCTTGAACCGGGCGATGCGGTTGGACATGTCGGTGGCGTTGAGATCGACGGCTTTCATTGTGCTTCTCCATTCCCTGGTTGGCGAAACAGTAGCGCAACCGAATAGAAATGCGAAAGCATCTGCCGGGTCAGACCGCTTCTTCCGGCGTGAAGAATTTCTTGATTAGTTCCGGCAGAGGCGGGGGCGTGGGACCGGGAATGCCCATGCCTCGACCATCCTGTCGGAGGACGGACAACATCGACAATATGGTGTCGCGCAGGAACCCGAAATCCGCGTCGCCGCGCTGACACGCGAAAAGGCGGGCGTTTCTGTCGCCATTCGAAACCCCGGCACGCCCGGCAACGGGGCCGAAAACCCGCATGACAAAGACACATCGTGTCGCGGCATAGGAGACGAATGCGGCCTTGGCGCGCGCGTCGAGATCGACGACATGTGCGTCATCGAGGTCTACGCCGCGTGAGGCGAAAGCCGAATTGAATACGCTGCGGAAATCCGCCGCGAACATTCCGGCGGCGAAAAAGTTATCGACCAGGCGCTCGTAGAACATGGTTACCAGGGGGCCGTGCTGCGCATTGTCGGGGTGGCGCCAGGATTCCTGTACGCGGTCGGGGAGTTCGTTGCGCAGGATGAGAAAATCGCCGACTTCGCGGCTGCCCTGAAATTCGCTGTCATCCAACGTGATTGCGCGCCATTCAGATGGCCCGAGTTCTGTCCCGTCCACCGTCTTGTTTTCCTGTGCGGCCGCCGCGCCGGCACCCAGCAGAATCGCGAGGGAAAGGGCGGCGCCGCCAATGGCGTTCGGCAATTTTTTGTAACGCATTCTGTTGCTCGCACGCGGTTTGACGGCCGCACTGTGCCGGTCGGCCGATTGTCTGGCAACGGCGTGGTGTTTACGACGAAATAGTGAGTATCAATCGCAGCGATTATGTGTTGAATGGCGCGGTACTGGGGAATGCACACAAACATCTGGGGATACATCATGAAAACGATCAAACGCATCCTGGCGTCGGCAGCGATTGTTGTCGCGCTCGCTATTTCACCGTTCGGGCCGGCCTGGGCCGGCGACGCCGAGACGAAGGCGATCGTCGAACACCATCTGGCCGCATTCGGTGCGGGCGACATGAAAGAAACATTGTCCGACTACACAGAGGCGTCGGTAATCGTGACGCAGGGCGGAGAATTGCGCGGGCTGAAGGCGATTGAGGGTTTGTTCGCGTCCTTGTTCGCCGAATTTGCCAAGCCGGGCGCCAGTTTCGACCTCAAGCTCCTGTCGACGGCCAACAATGTCGGTTACATCGTCTGGGCCGCCGAAACGGCAGACAATGTCTATGAGTTGGGGACCGACACCTATGTGATCGACGGCGGCAAGATTGCCGTGCAGACACTCGCCATCAAGGCCATACCAAAGAAGTAGGTCTATCGGTTACGGGCGCACTGTGTCACACCGTGCGCCCGTAACCGGATGAGATTCAAAGATGCCTGATTTCTACAGCCCGGACCTGGGCCTGAACCCGGAAGACCCGTTCGCACGCGATGCCGACGGCAAGCTCGTGCGCAGAAGCTACTGGCTCGACATGGGCGATCGGTCCGTGGTCATGGCCATGACCCAGGGCGTCGGCGCGCCCCTGGCCAACGAGCACAAGCGCGCGCATCTCGACGACATCGGCCGGGGGCACCTGATCGACCAGGTATGCGTTCAGGAAATACTCCCGCCCGAGGCCTAGATTCCGTTACTTCAGCGGCGAGAAGTTCGCCGGGAAGAGCATCGTCGAATGCATCTCCTCGAGATCCTCACGACCGGCGGCGGCAAATTCGTGCCAGGCCTTCTCGGTCGCGATCCCGTTGCGCGCTTCCATGCGCTGTTCGAGACTCGCATAGGCCCAGAGATGGCAGACCTCGTTGGGGTTCGGCCCCTCGGTGATCCAGGCGCACACATTCTTTGAATATTTCTCGCGCACCGGCATGACATCGATGAAGCGCTTCATCCATGCGGCGGCCTTGCCCGGTTTCAGGCGATAGTTGCGAAACTCGTAGAAGTTGCCCTCGGTTTCCGGGGCCACCAGATCCTTGGCCGGGTTCAGGAAACGCGTCGTCTGGTTGACCAGCAGCGGGCGCAGGGTCGGGACATACTTCTTCGTCCAGTCTTCATTCTTACCGAGCTCGGCCCGCAGGCGCGCGCGTTCCTCGAAGCTGTCATACCGCCACAGATGCATAACCTGGTTCAGGGGCCCGATTTCCGTGAACCAGTAACCCTCCAGAACCCCGTAGTCGTTGCCACGCGCCTTGCGGCCGACCTCTTCGTTGACCTTCAGAATGTCCGGTACGGCGCCCGCGCGCGCGGTGTATGTGCGCAGTTCGTGAAGCATGTTTCTTCCCCCTTGGTACGACGATTGATTTGCCGCGTAGCCTGATGCGCGACCACGCGCAAAGCAAGTGCGTATGCGCCCGTGTTGGTCCCCTGGCGGCGTTGGCGCCGTCAGTCGATGGGCCAGACCGTCGGGGGCAGGGGGGCGGTCCGATGGATATGGTCGGCACCGGACTGCGCCAGGATGTCTTCGGCTTTCTTTGCAGCTGTGCCATCTTCGGCGCGCACCCAGCAAATGATGCCGCCGTCCTGGGCGCTTTGCTCCAGCCGATGGCGCCAGTGCTCGTCGCTGATACGGCTCAGGAATCCTCCCAGATTGTCCTCGGTCTCGGCGGCAGCGCCGGTCGAGACACCGATCGGCCCGCCGACGGCGAACGCGGCTGCCGCCGACCCGATCTGGGCGACAACGGCCAAGCTGTCGGACAGGAAGTCGATCATGTCTTTCAGATATTCGTGGGATTCGAGGCTGTCGCGCGGCGTGTCCATCCGGTCGGCGAGTTCCTCGGTGCTCGGCAACGTGCCGAAATGATCGATGATCGCCTGGTGGTCGCCGAGAATGCTGATGTCGTTGCGGCGATGGCCGCCTTCGACGAGCTTTTCCATCGCGGCCGTGAAGGTGTTCACATTGTCGAAAACGCCGACCACGAGGCAGTTCTGGGTCTGGTCCGTCATGTTGTCAGGCTCCAATTCGGGGCGGGTAGGGAACGAGTCTTACACGGTCCCGGCATCGCCGGGGTGATCGAAATCAACCGGTTTTCCCCGGTGCCTGTCGAGGGTCGCCCGTGACTTGCGCCCAGAGCCGGTCCGGGGACTGCGGAACGGCATCGCCGCGCCAGGCGATGTGGTGGTCGGGGCGCAGCAACAACAGGTCGGCGCCGTAGATCTCCCGGACCTCCGGATCCGAGATATCCACCACATCGTGGGGGATGTTTCGCCTCCGCGCGGCATCGACCAGCGCCGCCACATCGGGCGGATTGTCGGTGAGGCGAAGGAGTGTGAAGTTTGCACCGAAATGGTCGAACAGCGCGTCGCCGGGCGCCAGCCAGACATGCGGGGCACGTCCGCCGGGGACCGCGCTCGGGACATATTCGAAGGGTGAATCTTCCGGCGCATCCGTGCCGTCATCCGCGATCAGGCGCGATCCGTCATATCGCGCGCCGAGCTGGATTCCCAGCGAGCGAAACTCCTCGGTGAAGGTCGCCAGATGGGCGCCGATGCGTTCGCGCTCGGCCTCGCCCTCGGGCGTATCGTCTTCGAGGGCCGGGGGAATCTCGAGGCCGGCGACGGCGCTGGCAAATTGATGCGACATGCTGGTGTTGCGCAGCCCGATGGGCCGGCGTTCGGCCTCGTAGGTGTCGAGGAGCGCCGGGAGCGCCCAGCCGTGGACCGCGGCGGCGAGCTTCCAGCCGAGATTGGCCGCGTCGTCGACCCCGGTGTTCATGCCGAACCCGCCCGTGGGCGTGAACAGATGGACCGCGTCGCCGGCCATCAGAACCCGGCGGTCCTGGTAGCGATCGGCGACAAGCGCAAGCCCGGCCATCCAGGATTTGACCGACAGAATCTCGACCGGGATGTCCGCGCCGACGGTTCGCAGGAATGCGGCAGCCGCATCAATGCTGGTCTCGTCCTCGCCCGGCGGCATACGGGTGAGGACCACATATTTGCCCTTGGCATCCAGTGTCGCGACGCTCGCGCGGTCGTCCTCGTTGATCGTCCAGTAATGCCAGCCGGGCTCGAACGTCATGATGTCGGCGAGTGCGGGTGCATCCACATAGGTCGACAGCATGCGCCCGCGCATGAAGGTCTCGTCCTCGCCGCCCTTGCCCGCATAGCCGATGCCGAGCGCCTGGCGCACGGTCGAACGCGCGCCGTCGCAGCCGATCAGCCAATCGCAGGCGATCTCCAGAACCGCGCCGTCGACGGCATGCTCGACGCTTGCCGTCACGCCGTCCGCATCCTGTTGGTAGCTGATCAGGCGATGACCGAAGCGGACATCGACCGAGGGCAGCGCATCGATCTGCGCCTTGAGGATCGGCTCGACGTAAAAGAAGTTGGCCCGGTGAATCGGTTCGGGCGTTTGTTCGGTTTGCGCGGGGTCGTCGAGTTTTTGCGCCGTCGACGGCATCGGCAGCCGCGCCAGTTCCCAACCCGCGAAGCGTGTCGCATACACGACATCGGTCGCATGGTCGGCGGGCAAACCCGCGGCGCGAATCTCCGCGGACAATCCCAGGCGGCGGAAATGTTCCATCGTCCGCGAATTCAGGGAATTGCCCTGCGGGTGTCCGGCGGTGGTTGCGCCGTCGTTGATCAGGATGCAGGGCACGTCGCGGCTGCCGAGCTCAACGGCCAGCGACAGACCCACCATGCCGGCACCGACGATCAGGACCGGTGTCTTCAGATTCGTGCTGTTGTCGGCCAAGTGGTCACCATGGGTTGGGGTTACCGGTCCGCGAAATGAAATGGTTTTGCTCTTCACGACGCAGATGCGGCGTGTACCCTCTGAATATAGTGCTTGGAAACCGGCGCATGAACCGGGGAAAATCAACGCGCATTATTCTGGGAGGGGACGATGGATCTGGAATTCTTCATTCACGTGTCGCTGGCGGGCCTGCTGGCGACCTATTTACATCTTGTCGGCGCGTTGTGGGCGGACCGATACGGCCTGCCGCGGATCGATCTGCCCCGCGGCATGACCCAGCTCACCTTTGGCGATTCGTTCGAGGGGCCCGCGCCCTATGGCTGGGGCATCGCCGTCATCCATGTGAACGGCATCGCTTTTGCGCTGCTCTATGCCACCGTCATCGCCCAGTATCTGCCGGGCGAGCCCTATATCAAGGGGCTGATCTTCGGCGGTATCCTTTATGTCGGCGCGATGCTGATTTTCGTGCCGTTCTTCCTGAAGGACGGGTTCTTCGGCTCCAAGGGACACCCCATGGGCTGGCTGACCGCGCTGATCATTCACCTGATCTACGGGCTGATCGTCGGCTGGCTGTCGCCGATTCTGTAAATCATCGAGCTTCGGCCGGTGCGGCGCGGTGCGGCATGCGGTAAAATAGATCGACGATATCTGGGGGTGAAAAGATGGATCTGGAATTTTTCGTTCACGTGTCGCTGGTGGGTATTCTCGCGACCTATATGCTGATCGTCTCGGCGCTCTGGGCGGACCGGTATGGCCTGCCGCGGATCGATCTGCCGCGCGGGATGACGCAGCTCACATTTGGAGATTCGTTCGAGGGTCCGGCCCCCTATGGCTGGGGCATCTTCATCATCATGATGAACGGCATCGCCTTCGCGCTCCTCTATGCGACCGTGTTCGCCCAGTACCTGCCGGGCGAGTTGTGGATGCGCGGCATTATCTACGCGGTCATTCTCTACTTCGGCGCGATGTTTATCTTCGTGCCGTTTTTCCTGCGCGACGGGTTCTTCGGCCTGAAGGGGCACAAGATGGGATGGCTCACATCCTTGATCCTGCACCTGTGGTACGGGCTGATCCTGGGCTGGTTGTCGCCGGTCATCGCCGCGTAGCTGCGAGGATCCAGACGCCTTCGAACTAGAAGGAGAACCTGCTCTCCTCCGGCGACGGCGGCTCGGGCTGGGATTTTTCCAGCTCGTCCAGATAGTTCTGATTCACATACCAGTCGCGGTAATCGAGGAAACGCACCGGCTTGTATTTCGGCGGATTGTCCGGGCCCACGCAGGTCGGCATCGGGTCCGCGAGCGTGTCCCAGGACGGGCTGAAGAAGAAGGCCAGTGAATAGCGGTCCGTTTTGGGTGGGATCACCCGGTGCGGCGTGGCCATGAACCGGCCATTGGTCCAGCGGTTCAGGAACTCGCCGGTGTTGACGATGATCGCACCCTCGATCGTGTTGGCCGGCAGCCAGCGCCCGGACTGGGTCTGGATCTGCAGCCCCGGCGTGTCCGTGACGGGCAGCAGGGTGATGAAGCCGTGGTCGCGATGGGGCGCGATCCCGAACTGGTTCTCCTCTCCCTCGACCGCCGGATAATGCTGGTTGCGGGTCGTCCAGAGCGGGTCGTCGAACATGCCGTCGAAATAGTCTGCCGGCAGCTCGAGCGCGCGTGCATACAGCGGCAGCAACGCATAACCGAGCTTCTCCATCGCGTCGTAATATTCGAGCATCTCGGCCTTCCAGCCGGGCAGCAACGCCTCATCGGGCCACTGGTTCGGGCCGAAATAGGGGATCAGGTTCGCTTCGACGCCGGGATGATCGGCCGGGCGTTCGCGCACGATCCGCAGCATCTCGTTGAGATCGGGCTTGGTGTTCTCGTTCACCGTGGACGAGACATAGATCGTCGAGCCCGGCGGGACGTAGTTCTCATGTTTGCGTTTCTCGGCATCCGGCAGATCGAAGAAACGGACCAGATTGTTGTGGGTCCGCTGGATCAGGGGCTTCGGCACGTTGTGGTTGATCGCAAAATAGAAGCCGACGTCTTCCTGGGCGTGGCGCAGCTCGGCGGCGAGTTTCTCCAGCGCGCCGTCTTCGCCCGCGAGATAGGGACCGAAATCGAGGATCGGAATTTCCTCGTCGGCAAACTCTTCGGGAATAATGACTTCTGCGTTCGACATCTCGGGCCTCGTCTGGTTCCGCGAACTTGTAACCCGATGTTAGCGCAGATTCCGTTTCGGACAAGCGCGGTGTACCCGCCGCTCACAATATGAGCGGGTCGTAGTCCAGGCTATTCGGGCCTTACGCCGCGCGCCGCTTCGATGGCCAGCGGCGAGTAGATCGCCTGGCGCATGCTCTCGGACCGGTCGATGATCACGTCGATCACGGCGGGTTTGTCCTGGGCCAGGCTCGCGCGGATGGCATCTCCGACGTCTGCCGGCTTCTCCACCCGTTCGGCCCAGGCGCCGCAGGCGCGCGCGATGGCGGCATAGTCGGTATCGGGGAAATCG
>Ga0209273_10001015_pt1 | contig 28470 bp, 23 predicted proteins | sample tdAd471_FD_187126 | JGI IMG/M metagenome (GOLD analysis project Ga0209273, IMG submission 187126) | Marine sediment microbial communities from the Atlantic coast under amendment with organic carbon and nitrate - tdAd47.1 (SPAdes)... | ecosystem: Environmental > Aquatic > Marine > Coastal >...
GCACCAGATCTGAGAAAAGCTGCAATGATTTGCGTTGGCGTCTTTGAAATTCCGAAATGGGCTACCTAGACTCCCGCCGCTTTGGCACCCCCCGAGTGGCTGAAGCGGGAGTTACGAGATGCCGGACTCCGGACGAAACCAGTCGATCGGTGCCGCGATGCGGTGGGCCTCTCAGGTCACGTCGATTGGAGTCGAACTCGCTGTCCCTGTGGGCGGCGGAGTCTGGCTCGACCAGAAGTACGGAACAGCTCCGTGGCTGATGATTCTAGGAGCCCTGATCGGAGCGTTTCTGGCGTTTCAGGGGTTCCGGCAACTGATTCGGGATCTGGAGAAAAAGTGACTCCAGCTCCGAACGGTGCCGACTCGACCACATCGAGCGACGCCTTGCGTGATGCTCTTGTTGTGCTTGGGTCTGGATTTCTCTTCTGGCTGATTCTGGCTCTTCCTGCATGGTTCGTTGCAGGGGCGACCGGATTGGCTGGGCTCTCGATCTCGGCGGGACTCTGTCTGGTTCCCGGCTGCCTGGCAGCCGCGGCGAAGACCTGGTGGGGGCTCTCGCACGTCGCGTTTTTTCTCGTGGCGAGTGGTCTGCGGCTGTTTCTGGCAGCGGGCGGAGCACTTGTGGCGAAAACGGCCCGGCCTGAACTCGGTCTTCGCGAGTTCTTTGTCTGGCTGATTCTGTTCTATCTGTTTGTGGTGGCGGTTGAATCGCTGGTCACGCTGAAGCGGATGGGGCAACTGAAATGGCTCAAGCGACCGGGTTCCGGTTCTGCTGAGCAGGGATGATTACTCGGCAGTCTGTCGAACCTTGAGGTTCTCGCACTGAGCGAATCCTGTCACTGAGAAGACACTCATGGCTCAGGATCATTTCCATCACGTTCGGGATTTCCCCTTCTTTGAATTGCCGGGGGGGATCCATATCGATCTGCCGAACATTGGGGGTTTTCAGATCTCCAAGTTCATGGTTCTGCAGGTCGTTGCCGGACTGTTGACTCTGCTGGTCTTCAAAGGACTGGCGAAGCGGGTTGCCTCGGGCGAGCCGACTCGCGGGCGCTTCTGGAACTTCTGGGAAGCGATTGCACTGTTTGTTCGCGATGAGGTCGTCAGGCCGACCGTCGGTGACGGGCATCATGATCACGGTGATCATGGCCATGACGATGATCATCGGGCTGAATATGACGAGCCTCGCAAGCAGAGTCTGGATCACCGCGATCCGGATCTGACGTACGGTGAGCCGGGGCATCATGCCGATCAGTTTCTGCCGTTCGTCTGGACCTGTTTCTTCTACATCCTGTTCTGCAACCTGCTCGGCGCTGTGCCGATGCTGGGTTCGGCGACGGGTTCGATCTGTGTGACCGGCGTGCTGGCTGTCAGCGTGTTTGTCTATAACGTCTTTAATGGCTCGAAGCAGTTCGGCTTTATCGGCTTCTGGAAGAATCAGTGTCCGAATCTGGGGCTAAGCGGGGTTCAGGCCGTCGTGATAACGGCGATTCTCTGGCCGATCGAAGTGATTGGCCTGCTGATCAAGCACGGCGTTCTTGCCGTGCGGCTTTACGCAAACATTATGGGTGGCCACACCGTGCTGGGGGTCATTCTTGGGTTTATTGCTGCTCCGGGCATTGCCGGGACGGCACTTCAGGGGCTGGTTATTCCAGCGAGTGTCGGCGGCCAGATTTTCATCGGGATGCTGGAGTTGTTCGTCGCGTTTCTGCAGGCGTACGTCTTCGCTTACCTGGCGACGATCTTTCTGGCTGCTGCTACTCACGAGCACTGATATCGAACACTGACTGAATCGAGGCGCGTGTCCTCGACTGCAAACACGTGTCGCATTTCGCGCAACAGATGTCCGTTTGATCTAAGGAGATCAGGAACAATGTCGCAGGCCGTCAAACTTGTCATTATGGCTGCTGCTGTGGTCGTTTCCTTCGCCATGCCCGCGCTGGCGCAGGACGCTGGAACATCAATCTCGTTCTCGGGTGCCTTTGGTGCCGGTCTGGTGATGCTCGGAGCTGGCTTCGGTATCGCGAAGATTGGTGCGGCTGCCGTCGAGAGCATGGCTCGTCAGCCGGAAGCATCGGGCGATATTCGTGGCGGTATGATCGTCGCGGCCGCTCTGATCGAAGGTGCAACGTTCTTCGCTCTGATCGTCTGCATGGTTTCCTAGTTGAATCGGGTTTCCCGCTGGCAACCAGGTTCCGGTGTTACGTTCCCCGCACGCTCCCGTGGAGTGTCTTCATGTCTTCGATGAGTCTGCTGCGAAAATACCTCGCGGTCGCTGTAGTTGGTGCCCTGCTGATTCCTGTGTCGTCCCTGTCGGTTTCGGCGGCGGATGAGCATGGCGAAGAGGGTGCTGCTGAAGTCGAGCACGATGCTCACGGCGGCGATGCAGCACACGAAGGTGAAGCTGGTGGCGGGGATCACGGTCATCATGAGGAAGGTGTTCCTCTGAGCTGGCAGAGTGACCTCGTTCTGTGGTCGCTGGTGACGTTCGTCCTGTTTCTGATCGTCCTGAAGAAGGCAGCCTGGGGGCCGCTGATTTCAGGGCTGGATAAACGGGAATCGAAGTACCGCAAGTTGCTCGACGATGCGAAGGCTGATCGTGACAAGGCGATGAGTCTGCTCGCTGATCACGAGAAGAAGCTGGCGGAAGCTCAGAAGGAAGTCACTGAGATTATTGCTGAGGCGCGGCGCGATGCAGAGCGGACGAAGGCGGATATCGTCTCGGCGGCTCAGAGCGAAGCGGAAGCGACTCGACAGCGAGCGCTGGACGATATTGGACGGGCGCGGGATCAGGCTGTGGGTGCTCTGTTTGAGCATGTGCGAGCCAACGTGGTCTTCGCGACGGAAAAGGTTCTGTCCCGGGCTTTGACCGATGACGACCGCAGTCGTCTGGTTGACGAAGCTCTGGCGGAAGTGTCATCGAACTGAGTGAACTGACGGACTGAGGAATTCCGGCGGCTCACGCCAGTCGGGAGGATGAGGTCAGCAATGGCAGACGTGCAGGAAAACGCCCGTGTTCGGAGTGTGCTGGAAGATCCCAGTACGCAGGCCATTGCGAACGTTTATGCCACATCGTTTCTGAACGCCGCTGGCGATCAGGCTGGCGATCGGCTGGAAGAGTTCACTTCGTTCGTGAACGACGTGCTGAATGCGAATCCCGAGTTTCGCACCATTCTGATTTCCGGAGTGGCGAATCGGGACGAGCAGATTCAAATCATTGATCGCGTGGTTGGCCCGCACGGCAGTGAGTTCTTCGCGAACTACCTGAAAGTGCTGGCCAGGCACGAACGGCTTGGTCTGCTGCCTCAGATTCTGGAGGCGACGCAGCTTGAGTTTGAGAAACGAAATGGTCAGCAGCGAGTGCAGGTCGTCAGCGCCAGTCCGCTCGACGATGCCGCACTGGGGCGGGTTCGCGAGAAGATCGCGGCGGCCTTCAGCTTTGACCCCATTGTTCAGAATGTCACGGACCCGAAGCTTCTTGGCGGGCTCGTGATCCGAGTCAACAACACAGTCTACGATGGCTCGCTCCGTAGCCGCCTGAATCAGCTTGCGAAGCGGATGCAGCAGGGGAGTCTCCATGAAATTCAAAGCGGACGAGATCGCTTCAGTCATCCAGAAGGAGATTGAAGACTTTCGCGGCTCAATTGAGACCAGCGAAGTCGGTCGTGTCCTGGAAGTCGGCGATGGTATCGCGCGCGTCTACGGCCTGCAGTCGGCCATGGCGGGTGAGATGGTCGAATTCCAGAACGGCGTCCGCGGACTGGTGTTCAACCTCGAAGAAAACTCCGTCGGTGTCATCCTGCTGGGTGACTTCCTGGAGATCAAAGAGGGTGACGAAGTCCGCACGCTGGGAACACTGCTGTCCGTGCCGGTCGGCGACGCCCTGATTGGGCGCGTTGTCAATCCGCTCGGCGAGCCGCAGGACGGGAAAGGTCCGATCGTGACCGACGAAAGTCGGCCGGTTGAGCACCAGGCCGTCGGCGTCGCTGGTCGTCAGCCGGTGAAGCAGCCGCTGCAGACCGGTATCAAAGCCGTTGACGCGATGACTCCCATCGGACGTGGCCAGCGAGAACTGATCATCGGCGACCGGAAGACCGGTAAGACTGCAGTCGCTCTGGACACGATCATCAACCAGAAGGGCCAGGACGTTATCTGCATCTATGTCGGATGCGGACAGCGTGCGAGCACGATGGCGGGTATCGTCGAAGCTTTGGAAGAGAACGGCGCGATGGATTACACCATCGTCGTGAATTCTTCGGCGTCTGATCCGGCTCCGCTGCAATACATTGCTCCGTATGCCGGAGCGGCGATGGCCGAACACTTCATGTACCAGGGCAAGCACACGCTGGTCGTTTACGATGACCTGACGAAGCAGGCTCAGGCGTACCGTCAGCTGTCGCTGCTGATGCGTCGTCCCCCCGGTCGCGAAGCTTACCCCGGTGACGTTTTCTACTGTCACAGCCGTCTGCTCGAACGAGCCGTCAAGCTGAGTGACGAACTCGGCGGCGGATCAATGACGGCTCTGCCGATTATTGAAACGCTTGAAGGTGAGGTTTCGGCGTACATCCCGACCAACGTGATCTCGATCACCGATGGTCAGATTTACCTCGAACCGGACCTGTTCTTCGCGGGCGTACGACCGGCTATTAACGTCGGTATTTCGGTCTCCCGCGTGGGAGGTAACGCTCAGACGAAAGCCATGAAGAAGGTCGCGGGTTCCCTGCGACTGGACCTCGCCGCGTTCCGTGAACTGGAAGCGTTCGCCCAGCTCGGCACGGAGCTGGACAAGGCCACGCAGCAGCAGCTCGACCGCGGTTACCGCATGGTCGAACTCCTGAAACAGCCGCAATATCAGCCGCTGCACTTTGCCGACCAGGTGATCAGCATCTTTGCCGGGACCAACGGGTTCTTCGACAAGGTGCCGGTCAACAAGGTCGCCGACATCGAGCAGGAGCTGTTGCAGTTCATCCGAGAGCAGAAATCAGAAGTCCGGGATGCTCTGATCGAATCTGAGACGCTCGATGCCGACGCGTTGAAGGCAGCTCTGGCTGACTTTGTGAAGACGCTCGAAGGACGGTTCGACGAAGAGTAATTCGGCGAAACCCTGGTTGTAGCTGCCGTCGCCAGACGGCGGGTGGACCTGAGACTCCCCACGCTCTGGCGAGCGTGGCTACTTTGTGGACGGGAAGCGATGGCCAAAGCCAGAGCGATTGTCAAACGCCTGAAGGCGGTTAAGAACATCCGCAAGATCACGCGGACCATGGAATTGATCGCGACGGCGCGATTCAAGAAGGCCATGGACCGCGCGACCGAAGCGGCTGCTTACACAAAGAAGATCGCCGAGATCGTCGCCGATCTCTCGAAGGCCGATTTGAGCTTCTCGCACCCATTGCTGACTCAACCCGCCGAGCAGAAGAAGACTGTGTTGCTGGTGGTGACGTCAAATCGCGGACTGTGCGGCGGATATAACGGTGCCGTACTGCGTCATGTGATGGGGCGTCTGAAAGAAGCGAAGGCGAGCGGTGAAGAGCTGACGCTGGAAGTCGCTGGAAAACGCGGGCAGGCCTTTCTGAAGTTTCAGGGCATCGAGCCAGACTACTTCTACGGCAACTTTGAAGACAAGCCGCGGTTTGACGAAGTGGACGAAATCGCTCAGCGATACATCGACGGGTTTGTCAGTGGCGAGATTGATCGAGTTGACGTGGCTTACACGGAGTTCCTGTCGTCTGCGCGGCAGCAGGCTGTGTTGAAGACGCTGTTACCGCTGGGCAACCTGGACTCGGCGGACGACGACGACGAAACCTCACGGGCCGTCGATTACGAGTTTCTGCCATCGCCGGAAGACATTCTCGAAGAGATCGTTCCAGCAGCCTTCAAGGCGCAGATGTTTAAGTGCTTCCTCGACGCGGCCGTCAGCGAGCAGATTGCTCGAATGGTTGCGATGAAGGGAGCGACCGAGAACGCGGGCGAGATGATCAGCACTCTGTCGATGCAGTACAACCGGGCTCGGCAGTCGCAGATTACATCCGAACTGAGTGAAATCATCGGCGGTGCCGCCGCACTGGAATAACGAAATGCCCAATGTCTGAATGGCCAATGACAAGCATACCTGCTGACCCTGGTCATTGAGGTTTGGGACTTGGACATTACGAGCAAAGCGAGTACTCCTCATGTCGACTGCAACTTCTACCGAAAAAGCGATCGGGAAAGTCACTCAGGTCATTGGCTCGACCTTCGACGCGGCCTTTCCGGAAGATCGGCTGCCGGACATTTACAACGCTCTGATTGTCGACACCGAATTGAAGGGCGCTCGGATTCAGGTGACGGGTGAAGTTCAGCAGCACCTCGGTGGCGGACGTGTTCGCTGCGTGGCCCTGGGCTCGACCGACGGTATGGCGCGCGGCATGGACGTGCTCGATACCGGGGCATCCGTTTCCGTGCCGGTCGGCAAGGAAACGCTCGGTCGCGTGTTCAACGTGCTGGGTGAAGCCATTGATGGTCGCGGTCCCGTAGCGACTGAGGAGAAGTGGCCGATTCACCGTGATGCTCCGCTGCTGGAGAATCTCAGCTCGAAAACCGAAGTCTTTGAGACCGGGATCAAGGTCGTCGACCTGCTGACGCCATTCGTCCGAGGTGGTAAAGCCGGGCTGTTCGGCGGTGCTGGGCTGGGTAAGACCGTCATTCTGACGGAACTCATCGCTCGTATCGCGAGTGCTCACGGTGGTTACTCGGTGTTCGCTGGCGTTGGTGAGCGAACTCGTGAAGGGAACGACCTGTGGCTCGAAATGCAGGAAACCAAGATTGGTGACACCGGTCGGTCGGTTATCGAGCAGACGACGATGGTCTTTGGTCAGATGAACGAACCGCCGGGAGCACGTCTTCGCGTGGCTCTGACCGGTCTGACAATGGCCGAGTGGTTCCGTGATGCGACTGGGGCCGACACGCTGCTGTTTGTCGATAACATTTTCCGCTTCTCGCAGGCCGGCTCGGAAGTGTCCGCTCTGCTCGGGCGTATGCCGAGTGCTGTGGGGTACCAGCCGACGCTGGGCACTGAACTCGGTGCTCTGCAGGAACGAATTACGTCGACGAAGAATGGTGCCATCACTTCGGTGCAGGCAGTTTACGTGCCGGCCGACGACCCGACTGACCCGGCTCCGGCCACCGCGTTCAGCCACCTCGACGCGTTCATCTACCTGGAACGAAAGATCGCTGAAAAGGGGATTTACCCGGCCATCGATCCGCTGGCGTCGTCGTCACGAATTCTCGACCCGCAGTACGTCGGGGACCGACATTACGCCGTTGCTCGCCGCGTGCAGCAGATTCTGCAGCGTTACCGCGAACTGCAGGACATCATCGCGATTCTGGGTGTCGACGAACTGTCGGAAGAGGACAAGCTTGTTGTGCATCGTGCCCGCCGTATCGAACGCTTCCTGTCGCAGCCGTTCCTCGTCGCTGAGGTCTTCACTGGCAAGGCCGGTAAGATTACGCCGCTCGAAGAGACCATTACGAGCTTCGAGGAAATCTGCGACGGCAAGTGGGATCACCTGCCGGAAGCAGCCTTCATGTACGTAGGCGGTGTGAGCGAAGCGGAAGAGCAGGCCAGGCGGATGGCTGAAGAAGCTGGCTAGGCGGGATGTTTAACCGCAAGCCGCAGGCGTGCGCGGCGTGCGGAAGTTGGTCAGCCAGACGCGCACCCCTGCGGCTTGCGGTTAAACGAAGTCAGTCGAGCAGAACGATGTCCAAAGAACTGCAACTTGTTGTCGTCACACCGGAAACCACACTGCTGGACGAGCCCGTCAGCGGACTGCGGTTTCCGTTGTTCGACGGGCAGATCGGCGTGCTGCCGGGACGTGCTCCGCTCGTCGGTCGGCTGGGCTGCGGCGAGCTGAATGTCACCACAGCGACTGGCCCGCGGTCATTCTTTGTTGATGGCGGCTTTGTCCAGATCACGGGAGCCACGGTGACTCTGCTGACTGCTCGCTGTGTTCCGTCGGACAAGATCGACCGAGACGCGGCGGCGGAGGATCTGAAAGAGGCTCAAGCCCGTCCGGCGAACGATGACGAGGCGATCGAAGCTCGCTTCCGCGATCAGGAGCGAGCCCGCAAGATGCTGGCTCTGAAGAAGTAGACAGCGAAGATCGAACAGATCAAAGCCCGGCGGTTTTGTCGGGCTTTTTTGCTGCGCTGTTTGGGGCCAACGAATGTCGCAAATCTGACGAAGGCAGAGGGCTGCGGAGCTGCATTGATAGCAGTGCAGAAGCGGCGGGCTGGTCGGGACGTGACTGGCTGTTGCCGGGAACGCGGTGACGTGCGGTATCTGTAGGGCTCAATAACTCAAGACGTCTTCTGGCATTCGTGCTGTTCGCGTCATTCGTTGGCGCTCCCTGAACTACTGCGCTTGTTTGGGGCCAACGAATGTCGCAAATCTGACGAATGCAGAGGGCTGCGGAGCTGCATTGATAGCAGTGCAGAAGCGGCGAGCTGGTCGGGACGTGACTGGCTGTTGCCGGGAAGGCGGTGATGTGCAGGATTTGCAGGGTTCAATAACCGAAGACGTCTTTTTGGCGTTCGTGCTGTTAGCGTCGTTTGTCGGAGCTGCTTTAACTACTGCCAACGCTTTGCTGGCAGTCAGGGGCGGCAGGTTTGCCAGGCGAGCAGGGCGTCGTTGGTTGAGCGAACGTCGTGGACGCGGAGCATGTCGGCGTGTTGTTCGGCAGCGGCGATTGCCACGCCGACTGTGCCGGCGGAGCGTTCTTCGACAGGGCGGCCCAGCACTTTCGCAAGGAAGCGTTTCCGGGAGTGGCCAATCAGGACGGGGCGGTTAAGCGAACGCAGTTGTCGAATGTGCGAGAGTAGTTCGACATTGTGATCCGCTGTTTTGCCGAAGCCGATTCCGGGATCGAGTGCGATCCGCTCGGTACTGATCCCGCGCTGAGAGAGTTCGTCGAGTCGCTGCTGCAGCCATGCAGTGACGTCAGCGACGACATCGTCGTACCGGGGATCGTTCTGCATCGTCTGCGGCGTGCCGAGAATGTGCATCGCGATGACACCGCAGTCGGATTCGGCACAGACGTCAGTCATGGCCGCGTCGAACGTCAGGCCGGAGATGTCATTGACGATGTCGGCTCCCGCAGCGAGAGCCTGCCGGGCGACTTCCGCTTTCGTTGTGTCGATCGAAATCAGGCGATCCGTTTGAGGCCGCAGTTCGGAGATGACTCCGACGACACGCCGAAGTTCCTCGTCAACCGAGACGCGTTCTGCGCCGGGGCGTGTTGATTCGCCGCCGATGTCGAGAATGTCGGCTCCGTCGTCCACCAGTTGCAGCGCGTGTCGGACGGCAGCTCCCTGTGCGAGGAACTTCCCGCCGTCGGAGAAGCTGTCGGGCGTCACATTGACGATGCCCATCAGCAGAGGAAAGCGACCGGTTTCGAGTGTTCGCTCGCCAAACTGCCAGCTTCGAACGTCAAGGTCGGCGTCGTGCTCAGGAGCTGTCACGCATTGTGTCCTGGTAACGTGTTCGAAGTGGCTGAGCCGGTCATAACTTATCGAGAGGCTTGCCCCAGACCGCAGCGACGCGACTGTCCAGGGGACGGCTCAGGTTGGAAGATGCGAGCCGGGAGTCGCCGACAGGAATGACGGGGATGGCAATGGCTGCAGCGACGAATGGAGAACGTGTCTCTTAACCGTTCTTAAATACGGAATGGCATTGCGTGCACTGTTGATTCGCGGTCGACCGTAGCTCGTCGTACTTCGCGAAATCCTTCTCCTCCAGGGCCTTCTGCATTCCGAGCCCGGAGTCCCGCAGGATGTTCAGATATCCGCGGAACTCCTCGTCGTCTGAGTAGCCGTAGTCTTCCTCGTAGTACGCCTGGGTCAAAACGATCATCGCAGCGATCTCGCGTGCAAGGATCGCGGCCTTGTCGTTGAAGCCGCTTTCGCTGCCGGCGTTGGTCTGCATCCACTGCTGGCCGCGTTCCATTCGCTTCATCAGATAGAACATCTCAGCAAAGGCCGCGAAAGAGGGCGTGTCCTCTTCGATCTCGGGGAGTTCGGCTGGCGTGTTGTTGTTCAGGATTTCGTTGATGGTCAGATAGGCGTTGTTGACCTCGTCATACGAGTTGCGGTTCTGGGCCGTGGAGCCGCTTGTGACTTCGGCGATCTTCGCGCCGAGGACGCGAATGTGGTTGGCATGATCCTTCCAGGGGATGTCGCCGTCGTGCCGTGACCCGATTTCGGCAAAGAAGGCAATCGCTGATCCGAAGACCGGCAGTTCCAGGACAGAACGCCGGTACGCTCCCATATTGGTCAAGCGACTCTGCATTTCGTTTCGCAGAGCGCGGACTTCTTCATTGAGCAGTTCGGCCGAAATCAACTTCGACCACGAGACTTCGGCGGAAGCTGGCTTCTCCTCAGTCGCGGTTTCTGGAGTCGTGTCCGCTGCTGCTGCGGGAGCATCTCCTGGCGCGGCGGCTGCGATTGCCGGTGCCGCACCGCCGGTTCGTGAATCGGCGGCGACTTCGAGCGGGCGGTCAAAGAAGACGTCGTACGGAATCCCGTCGACCGTCTTCGGCCCCGTGTCGGCTTGTGGTTCAGAATCTGAACTGCTGGACTTCGGAGATTGTGGCTTGCTGGACGTTGCTGCTGTTGGGGATTCGCCGCTGGCTGTTTCCGGGGGCTCGGCAGAACTGCCGCCACAGCCAGCAGTTGTGGCGAGCGTGAAAGCGGACAGCAACCCACAGAATGCCGCAGATCGGAGGGAAGCACTTCTGAATGGCATGAGAACGTCCCGCAGTCGCAGTGGGGGAATGGTGGCGAGGAATGTGTCGAATCACGGCCATTGCTGTCGCAGCAGTGCCCGAATCCGGCGTCAGTATGTGTTGCGGTCTGGTGGCTTGCAACGCGTCGTTGCGGCGATCGAGTCGTGGGCGGATCGCGGTGCCCGTGAATGTTGGTTCGGCCGGTCTTGTGGTACTCTCCGTCCGCACGGCGGCAGTGCGTCTCGCCGCAGAGGCTGACAACCAGGTACGGAGTTCAGGCGGAGATTATGACTGCATCAGACGGGACAACTCAGGAACTGGCAGCGTTGATCGATGCGGCGGTTGCGGCGGAAACGATCACGAAAACGACCGGTCTGCTGATGTCGAAATGGGTGACGGAGCCTCAGTTCGGCGACTATCGGGACGCCATCGCGGCGAAGATTCGCGACGGTGCCTGGGAAGAGCTGGAAGCGTGTTTCTGGGAAGAGATTCCGTTTGGAACCGGTGGTCGTCGCGGTCCGATGTCTGAGTTTGGTTCGGCGACGATCAACGCGCGGACGATTGCCGAGTCGGCTCACGGACTGGCGGCTTATTACAAGGAAGCGAGTGGCCAGGCGACGGGCCGGGCGGCGGTTTCGCACGACTCGCGGAACCGGTCGCGCGAGTTCGCCGAGCTGACGGCCTGCGTCCTCGCGGGGCACGGCCTGAAGGTCTTTCTGTTCGAGGACATCCGGTCGACACCCGAGCTGTCCTTCGCGGTGCGGCACTTGAAGGCCGACGTTGGAGTGATGATTTCCGCATCGCACAATCCGCCGGCCGACAACGGCTTCAAGGCTTACTGGAATACGGGCGGCCAGGTGACGGCTCCGCACGACAAGGGCATCATCAACTGCGTTTACGAGGCGACGGAGATTCCGCAGGTCGACCTTGCCGCGGCGATCGAGGCCGGGCAGATTGAGATCATCGGGGAAGACGTCGACACGGCTTATACGGACGCGCTGCTTAAGCTGAGTCTGTCATCAAACCGCGAACTGCGGGCGATCTATTCGCCGCTTCACGGGGTCGGTGAGACGTCCTGTTTTCGCGTGCTGCAGGCAGCGGGGTTCGATGGGATCTCGATCTTCGAGCCGCATCGTGCTCCGGACGGCAACTTTCCGAACGTGCCGAATCAGTTGCCGAACCCGGAAAACCCGAAGGTGTTCGAGCCGATCATCGAGCAGGCAAGACGCGACGACATCGGGCTGATTCTGGCGTCCGATCCGGATGCTGATCGGATTGCGGCTGTCGTGCGACCGACTGGGGGAACTGACTATGTGCCGCTGACGGGGAATCAGATCGGGGCGCTGTTGACGGACTACGTGATCCGCAAACGCAGTGAGGCTCGACCGCCGATCGACGGCGCTCAAGGCAACCCGTTTACGTCGCCGCTGACTTCGGAGCACTACGTCGTCGAGACGCTGGTGACGACGCAGTTGACGGCCGAGATCGCTCGTTCGAAGGGACTGCAGGTCGTCGACAACCTGCTGGTCGGCTTCAAGTACATCGGCGAAACGATGGATGATCGCGGTGCTGAGCATTTTGTCTTCGGCACGGAAGAGTCGCTGGGTTATCTCGCTGGTGACTACGCGCGCGATAAGGACGCGGCGATTGCGGCGCTGTACCTCGTCGAACTGGCGGCTGATCTTGCCGCGGAAGGCCGGACGCTGCTCGATCAGCTCGACGATCTGTACGTCGAGCATGGCTACTATGCCGAGCGGCAGATGAATCAGTACGCGTACGGGCCGGCGGGCAAGGCACTTATCACTGGCCTGATGGATGAGCTGCGAAGCAATCCGCCGGAAGAAGTGGGTGGCGTCGTGTTGACGTCGGTTGACGATTACGGTTCGCACGAAGTCCGCGAGTTGCCGGCGAATTCGAAGACCGCTGACCTGCCTTCTCCTCAAGGCAACCTGCTGATTTTTCGCGGCACGCACGACGATTGCCGCATTCGTTTTGCGGCGCGGCCGTCGGGAACGGAGCCGAAGATCAAGTTCTACCTGTTTGCGGAACCTCATGGACCGGCGGGTGACGACCTGGCTGCTCAGAGGGCGGCAACCGACGCGCGGCTGGATGAGTTCGAGCAGGCTCTGGCCGCGTGGATTGAGCCGAAGCTGAAGTAGCGACCGCGTTCGTTGTGCTGGCCTTGAACGCCGCAGGTGTTCCAGATCAAAGCCTGGCGTCGCGCAGCGCACGCCAGGGACTGGATGGTCGAGGTGATTGAACCCTGAAGGGGTTCCAGCCGTGCTTCGCTGACGGTCGCCGACTCTGGAACCCTTTCAGGGTTCGTCTGTTTGGTGCTCCGAGATCCTGGGGTGCGCTGCGCGACCCCAGGCTGAGATCTGCAACGCCGTTGGCGTTATGAGGATGAGCCCCGCGGAACGCAAAGGGGCCTGCTCAAACCAGATCTGCCACTGGTGATGATGGGCAGGAGTAACACCACGAGAGCGATGTCGGCACATCTCGACAGGACTGACATCGTCGGGCGAACGGCGTGTCTGGCCGGGATGGCCTACGCGTAGTCTTCGTCGTCCATGTCGAAGTCGTCGAAATCGCCGTCGTCGTACGCTTCGGAATCATAGTCGTCGAAGTCGTCATCGCCGGCGGACGCGGTGAGTTCGTCCTCGTCATAGTCGTCCGGAATGACGTCGCCAAAGCCTTCGTCGTCTGCGGCGGCTTTGCCCTTGTCTGGTGCAGCGACGGCAGCACCACCGGTTGCGGCGCCTGCTCCGGCCGCGGCCAGCTTCGGACGGGTGTCCTTGTAGCCGAACAGGACGATGAACGGGCTGATCACGACCAGCACCATGCAGATGGCGGCGGTGATCGTGACGGCCAGCAGAACGGTCGTCAGTTCGTCAGCGCGATCGAGCAGGTTCATGATCAGCAGGTACAGGCAGCCGCCCGCAGGCAGGGCTCCGACGAGTGTGATCAGGAAATAGTTGGTCTTGCTCATCTTGCTCTCAACGCCGGTTGCAGTCGCGATAGGTCGATGGCGGCGCCTTCCGCCGCGAATGCCGTCATTCTTGCCCGAGAGTGCGCCGGATTCCTACCGAAACGTGCCGCTCCTTCCGCAATCGGACCACGAATCTCCGACTTTTTCGCCTGTCCCGAAGAATCGTTGCAATGCGGCAACTTTGTCCCTCGCGATCGTTACAACCGGTCGTCGAGCGATTGGCTGCCGACAGAAGTTCAGACAGGGTTGTCTCGTTTAACCCGAAGCCAAAGGCGACGGCGTTTTCGGACCGGATTCCAACGCCGTCGCCTCCGGCTTCGGGTTAAACAACCATCGCGTGCCACTGATTGGACTACTCAGGACACGGGAAGCTCCACGAGTTCGAACTGCTGATGCGGTTTCGAGGAGCGGATGACGTCGTACTGCGGCCAGGTGGCAAACTGAGCGGCGATCGAGTTCGCCCGGTCAGCGTCGATGGCTCCGCCGTGAGTGTGCAGCAGGTATCGCAGCTTCAGAGGCTGCTTGCGCGTGAGGACGAACGGCGCGTCCATGCAGAACGACGCGCCCATCCAGCCGTCCTGGCGGACGTGCCATTTTGTGGGGTAGCGGGGGTTTGCCGGGTGATCGAAGTACGTGACGCCCTCGGTGACGCCGTCCTTGATGGAACCGCTGTAGTCCATCCAGCGGGCCGCTTTTCCGAAGATGTTCGGCTGGCCGTTCTCGTCCTTCTCCCCGACCAGTCCCTCGCTGTTCGTGAGGCGGCCGTCACCGAAGTGCTCGGAGATTGACTTTGCGACGCGCACGGCCAGGAAGCCGAAGTTGGATTGCTCGACTTCGAGCGACTCGGCTTTCGGAATGAAGATCGACTGCAGTTCGAGCAGAGTTTCGCCGTCGCCGTCGCCGAGCGGTCGGACGATGGCGATGAGCGTTTGTTCGAGGAGTTCTGCGGGATCGTGGCCGTCGTACCAGCCGAGCTGTGTCGCGAGGATTGCTCGTTCGTCTCCGTCCTCGTAGACGAGCCACTGCTTCTGGCGAATCCGGGCCGGCGTGTTGTCGCTCCAGAAGTCGATGCCGAGCAGCTTCGCATGGGCGAACCAGACGCTGCGATGATGATCGTGATTCGATGCTCCGGGATGTCCCATCCGCGTCAGGGAAATCCCCGACGGACCGTTGAGCGGATAAAAGAACGGTCGCGGGTAGTCCGGTCCGGAATGCCAGCGGAGTCGTTCGGTGCCGTCGACACTGATCGCGACCTGATGGTCAGCCAGCGGCAGGATCTGGCAGCGGGGAAACAGCGTGCTCATAACGAAGCCTTAATCGGACAGGTTAGCCTGGACGGGTTGTGCCGATTGTGACGCAGAGGTCGACAGAACGAAATCCGGTCGACTCGGGGGACCGCGTGGGCGTTTGAGACACGATTGCGCCGGGTTGTGATGGCTGTAGCGATTAAGTGTGGGAAACACCTGGCGTGTCTGGGATTCGGTTGCAGAGGCACACCGTTACTTCGCCGGTCCCGACTGGGACAGGGCTCGCCGGCACCGGGTCGGACCGGTCGTGCGGGCTGTTCCGGCTGCTCCTGATGTAGCGAGTCGGCACGGATTCATCAGATGCAGCGATCGAACACGCCGATTCACTGGCAACGGTTGCTCCTTCTTCCCGGCAGGCACGGACCGTGTGCCCTGTTCGGGATGTGAAGTGGCTTCCGGATGCGCGCAGTGCTGAGCGGAGCGGCCGGACCGTTGCTCCGTGGCAATGTTCGCAGTGGAACCGGGCGCGGCATCGGAGTCGCGCTCGGATCGCAGCCTCATCAGTCACGACCTCAGCGGCGAGTCCGGCCAGCGGGAATCGGCTTTCACTGTCAGCGAGTTTCGCGGTCAGTGCGGAAGTGTTTCCGAAAACGGGCACGGGAGAACCAGCGATGCTTCTGTCGAACGCATGGAAGAACAGACGGCAGCTCCTCGGGAAACGATCGCGGCGAGCGGCCTCGGCTTCACGACGCCCTCAGCACGCGGCGATCAGGCGGGCTGCCGAGTCGCTTGAGGTCAGGACGTTGCTGACAACCTCCTCGCTGTTCGCGGACGGCGAGCTGAGCATCATCATTGACGAGGGCGACGACGGTGTGACCGTGCAGACGGATCCGCTGAATCCGGCGTTCGTGCAAGTGCTGGTCAACGGGAATCTCGATCGCACCCTGCCGCCGATCCTGGCGAGCAGCGTGGCCAGAATTACGGTCATTGGCAGCGACACGGAGAATGTGATCGACCTGTCGACGGTTGCCCGAGCAAGCTTCTCATTCGTCGATCCTGTGACCGGGGCAGCGATGGAGATTGATGTCGATGGAGGCAACGGCCACGACACAATCTTCGCCAGCGTCGACTTCGACGACTCTCTCGATGGAGGCCACGGGCACGACACAATCAATGCAGCCCTCGCTGTTGGAAACCTCAGCATCTTTGGTGGTGACGGCAATGACACAATCGCCACGGGATCGGGCAATGACACGATCGATTCCGGCGATGGCGACGACTCCGTGGATGCGGGTGACGGCGATGACCGAGTCGTGGCCGACGATGGTGCTGACGTCGTGAATGGCGAAGCGGGCAATGACACGCTTGAAGGCGGGACTGGATCGGACCTCCTGACTGGCGGCGACGGGGACGACCTCATCCACGGACGCGCCGGAACGGACTCCCTGTTTGGAGACGCCGGAACAGATCGAATCTTCGGTGGCTCGCATGATGACCTTCTGCGTGGAGGTGATGGAGCGGACACGATCAACGGCAACGGCGGATCGGACTTCATTGACGGAGACAATGGAGATGACCTGGTCAACGGTGACAATGGTCACGACACGATCTACGGGAACACCGGCAACGACACTCTCTCCGGAGACGCAGGTAATGACAGTCTGGAAGCGGACAGTGGAGATGACGTGGTGATCGGCGGTGCCGGCGACGACACTGCGAATGGTGCGGCCGGGAATGACACGGTCCGCGGTAACGGCGGTTCCGATTCGCTCTGCGGAGGAGCGGGCGTTGATGCCGTTGATGGTGGAGCTGGTGGGGACTTCATCGAAGGCTACTGCGAATTTCCACGGAGCCTGTCGATTGATGACGTGACTGTGAATGAAGCTCTTGCAGACCCATTTGGAGTCGTTGCGACATTCACTGTGTCGCTGTCTGAGGCCTTTAGTCATGAAGTCATCGCCGATTTCATGGTCCTAGATGGAAGTGCAACTTCAGTTGCTGCTGATCCAGCAATGCCGCAGCCGGGCGAACTTGACTATGTGACTACTTCCGGAAGGTTGACTTTTCTCCCCGGTGTTACTGAGTTGACGATCGACGTAATCGTGAATGGTGACGGGCTCGTCGAACCTGACGAGAACTTCTTTGTGGTGTTGCAGAATGTTGAGCGGGCAGAGATTGCGGACGGTTACGGCGAAGGGCTCATTGCTAATGATGATGATCCACCACCACCGATCCTTGACCTCGCTTTGCTGCTCGATGACACGACGAGCTTCGCGTCCTTGGGGAGCGACCTTGCGGCACAGTTTCCGACGATCATACAGCAGATTCAGAACGCCTTGCCGACGTTCAGTTTTGGGGTAGGGATCTCCCGATTCGAGGACTACGAGGCAAATGCGAGCCCGTTCAATTTGAACCAGCCAATCGTCACGACGACAACGCCGGGTTTTGACGCCGCAATTCAGGATGCGCTATCGGGGCGAAACTTCCCGGGGGTTGGCGGTACTACAGGGCCGGAGTCCTGGCTCGAAGGGCTGTCTCAGATAGCAACAGGAGCAGGCTTAGACGGTAATGCGGATGGGACTCCTCTGGGTGACGGGACAATGGTTTCGGGACTGTTGACCACGCAGGAGATGCCGACTGGAGATGTTCCTCCTTTCAGCACCTTCGTCGTTGATCCATCGGGGCGGGTACTCGCTCCAACGCAAATGCAGCCGTCAACTGTCAATGACGGGATTGGATTTCGCGAGGTAGATACTGTTAACACTCAAGAGTTCGTTCGCCTCGTTGTAATCGCGACGGATAACAACATGCGATTCAGGTCGGACGAGGTCGGAAACGCAACGTACGTCGGCATAAACGGAGAGACGGTCGACGGGGCGATGCTGCGTGCACAGGGGGATTCTGCCGGGGTCCCATTGGACACAGCTGGGGTTCCCTTGTCCGGGGCCGCGATGATCCAGGCGACGATTGACGAACTCGTCGCGCGAGACATTCGTGTTGTTGGGCTCGGTGGAGCGTCTGGTGGAGGGTTTGGAAATCCGGATCCTGTTGATGATCCAAACGGTTCACCACGTTTCCCATTAGAAGCTTTCGCGCGTCTCACCGGTGGGATCAATGAGGGGGCTGCGAACATCCCGAGGACTTTTCCAAATGGAACGTCAGAGCCGATTGCTCCTGGGGATCCCCTGTATTTTGGTTTTGATCCGAATGATCCCGTAGCAATTGCTGATTCAATTGTCGCGTCAGTGCTGGGATCGATTGGCCCGGTTGAAGTAAGTGTAGCGCCGATCTTTGTCGTGGAAGGAGACTCTGGTACACGGCAGCTCGATATTGAAGTGAGGTTGAATCGGCCAGCTCTGCAGGATATCTCAATCGATTATAACCTGCTTGGGGGATCTGCAACTGCTGGTGATGACTTCGTCGGAGCGTCAGGCACGATCACATTTGCAGCAGGAACCGGCAGCGCTGCGGGAGATGTCTCTCAGGTTATTTCTGTGACGTTGCTTGGGGACGATGAATTCGAAGCCGTCGAGGACTTCACGCTACAGCTTAGTAGTGTGTCAAGTGGCGTCTCATTTGACCCTTCGATTCAGAATGAGCCGAACGAGCAGCTGCTGCAATCAATCACAGTGATTGATGACGATCTTCCTGCAGAGGCCGGCGATCATTTGTTCGGAGGCGGGTCGCGGGACACGATCGTCGGGACCGAGGGAAATGATCTGATTGTTGGCGAGGCGGGGCATGACATTCTGTTCGGCCGGGATGGCGACGATACGATTTACGGTGGAGGTGGTAACGACACGCTCAACGGGGAAGCTGGCAATGACTCATTGATTGGAAACAGTGGGGCGGATGTGCCGGTGGGCGGTGAGGGGGATGACACCGTTCTCTGGAGAGGCGACAAAGACGGCAATGACTCCTTCACTGCAGAAGTTGGCTTTGACACGATTGAAATTCAGGGGAATTCGTCTGCCAATACATTTACGGTCGGGCAGTCCGGCAGCACGCTTGTGATTTCGGGGACGAAGCGGTCGATCACGTTGACGGGTGACATTCTCGGCTTCGCTTCCGGGGCCGAGCAGGTTGTCATTAACGGAAATGGCGGCAATGACGTCATCACTGTGAACGATATTCACGATGTCGGCTTCTTCGTGCTGTCGATCAATGGCGGTGCGGGAGCGGATCGGATCTCCGCAGCGGGAGCGCGAGTGGGGAATGTGCCTCTGCTGATTGATGGCGGCACCGGAAACGACATCATCGTCGGCAGCTCCGGAATCGATTCGATCTTCGGCGGCGACGGCAACGACCTCATCAATGGCGGGTCCGGCAACGACCTGATCAACGGCAACGACGGTGATGACTCGCTGAGCGGAGACGCCGGCAGCGACACTGTGTTCGGTGATCTGGGCGTCGATGCTCTGCTCGGCGGTCTGGGCGACGACCTGCTCGATGGCGGATTCGGGAACGACTATCTCGACGGTGAAGACGGCAACGACTCGCTGTTCGGCAGCTTTGGTCACGACCTGTTGATCGGCAGCGGCGGCGATGATCAGCTCAGCGGGCAGGTCGACAATGACACGCTGTTTGGCGGAGCCGGCAACGACACGCTCGACGGCGGTCGCAGCGACGACACGATCAACGGCAACAGCGGCGACGACAAAATTCGCGGCGACCACGGGAACGATCAGATCGGCGGCGACAGCGGCAATGATACGATCGACGGCGGAGACGGCGACGACACGATTGACGGCGAGTCTGGAGCGGACGGCATCTCGGGTGGTGACGGCGACGATATGATCATCGGCGGCCTGATGCGGGACACGCTGTCCGGCGGTGACGGCAATGATCAGCTGCTGGGTGGTAGCGGCAACGACGTGATTGTCGGCGGCGACGGAGACGACACGCTCAGCGGCAACTCAGGGGCCGACACGATGGGCGGCAATCTCGGAGCGGACACGTATCTCAGCGGTGTGCCGGGAATCGTCGATCCGCTCGACCTGATCGACGACAACTTCGTGCTCAGTGCCGCGATGCTGGCGAAGCTGGACGCGTCGAACTGACGGTCTGGGTTGGGATGGTTTCACGGAGGTCGGTTTCTCCGAGACCGACAGTTTTCAGCGTTGCCGCGCGAGCATCAGGGGACTCGCCAACGTGGTAGATTGAGTTCGCGTCTGGCGAGCGAATTCCCCCTGGCAGGAAGTGGGATGGCCACGAAGAGACGCAAGAAGGCACGAAAATGAAGACCGTGCTTGTCGTGCCTTTTTGTGGCGATTCACGGCGATATGTGCCTGCGTAAGGATAGTGTTGGTGTGAGTCTCGGAGGGACTCGCCAACGTGGTGGATTGAGTTCGCGTTTGGCGAGCGAATTCCGCCCTGGGAGGATGTGGGATGGCCACGAAGAGGCGCAAGAAGGCACGAGAATCAAGACAGGGCTTTTCGTGCCTTCTTGTGCCTTTTTGTGGCGATTGTCGGCGAGACTCGCCAACGTGGGTGGCAGATGAACGGTGCGGTCGTTGGGATGCGCCGCGAGGGGGCCTCAAGCATCGACTCCAGTGAAGAGTGGCTCGATGACTTCGCCTTTGTTGAGGAATACGGCGCGACCGAGGCGGTCGGTGACGTGGGTGTCCGAGTCGATGCCGAGCAGGCTGTAAACTGTCGCGCCGACATCGTTGGGCGAGTACGCTCGCGTGAGCGGGTAGGCACCAGTCGCATCAGAGCGGCCGATGACCTGGCCGCCCTGCACGCCGGCCCCGGTGAAGACACCGAAAAAGCACGGGCCCCAGTGATCGCGGCCTTTGTTGCCGTTGATCTTTGGTGTGCGTCCGAATTCGCCGAGCATCATGACGAGTGTGTCTTCCAGCCGGCCGCTGTCGTGCAGGTCGTCAAGCAGTGCGGAAACGCCCTGGTCCAGCGGCGGCAGCAGCTGGTCTTTCAGACGCGGGAAGATGTTGCTGTGGCTGTCCCAGGTTTGCACCGCGCCGATGTTTGCCTGGACGATCGGGACGTCGGCTTCGAGAAGGCGTCTGGCAAGCAGCAGTGACTGGCCGGTCTGATGGCGACCGTAGCGGTCACGCGTCTGATCGGTTTCGCGGGAGAGTTCGAATGCCTGGGCGAGCTTGCTTGATGTCAGGATGGAGAACGCGAGCTGCTGGTCGTTCTGCAGACGCAGTGAATTGGCCGCCTCGCCGAATCGCGACTGCTGCCGGTTGATCTCCCCGAGCAGTGAGCTGCGGCGACCGAGACGGGGAACGTCGATGCCCGGCGAGAGTGTCAGGGCGTCGACGCGGAAATCCGGTTTGCTGGGATCGCCGGTGACCTGCCAGGGATCGTAGATCGGGCCGAGGAATCCCGCGTGCTGGCCGGGCCAGGTGAGCGGTCCGGATTGCAGAAAGGTGGGCAGGTTGACGCCGCTGGGGATTCCGTCGCGGCGGGGCTGCAGAAACGCGAGGGCCGACGCGTAGGACGGCCAGTCATCGCGCGAGGCCACTTTGTCGAAGAAGCCGCCCGGCTGTTTCTCACCCGTCAGGACATGGTGCGTCGACATCAGGTGGTTGTTGTCGTTGTGGGAAAGCGAGCGAACGACGGCGTAGCGATCGGAACGCTGAGCGAGTTGCGGCAGGTGCTCGCAGATGTGGTAGCCGGGGGTCCGCGTCGCAATCGGCTGGAACTCGCCGCGGATTTCCGCCGGCGCTTCCGGCTTCATATCGAACGTGTCGTGATGCGAAGCGGCTCCGGTCAGAAATACGATCACAATGGACCGGGGCGGTCGAGAACTGTTAGTCGGGCCGGCAAGCGATGGGCTCGGGCGGAGCATGGACGGCAGTCCGAGTCCCATCAGGCCTGAGTAACCGACCTGGAGAATCTCGCGGCGGGTCAGTCCGGTGCGGTGGGCGTGGTCTGGTGTGGAGTCGGCAGGCATGGGACGGGCTCGGTAGGGCAGGCGGGCAGGGCAGAGGGGAGCGAGGCGGGCTGTCGTCACAAGGTAGCTTTCGATCGGCCTGGTCAGAAGCGAACCTCCCGAATCCTGCTACTCGGGAGACGGCTTTCGGCGCGGATGTGCTCAAGCTGGATGCCGCTGTACAGATTGAGGCGTGGAGTGGTGCTTCGCGTTGAAGTGCCACGTTGAAGCTTGAATCGTTAAGGCCAGCCCGTGTTTATGGGGTAGGCTTGTGCCGAGCTGGCACCAGATTCGCTCATGGCAGGGCAGGTCGTAAGAGTCTTGACGTTTGGGATGCTGCAGTCGGAATCCCAGCGTTGCCGCTCGAACTGTTGAGTGTCCGCAGGCAGAGAGAAAACTCTGTGCGAATACGGACGTGCGAATTCACACGACGGGAGATTGGGAAGCAGATGAGCGCGAAGAAGGCGACACGAAAACGAGCATCACAGTCCGGTAGTCCACGGAAAACAGCAGCTCGTAAAACAGCTCGCAGTCTCGCGCGAGGTGAGAAAGCGCGGCGTGTCAGTGATGGCGATGTGACGCCCGCGTCGACTCCGGTCGAAATTGAGCGGCATGCCGTTGTGACGGCCTCGGAAGCCGCCCGCGAGTCGAAGATCAATGCGATCAAGGATGTCGTTGGTCACGAGCCTCCGCACGATATTCAAGCCCTGGCCGAAGTGCTGCAGAGCGTTCTGGGCGGAGTGTCGCCGGATGATGCCGATGTTCTGCGGGACGCGATGCTGTCGAACGGGCACAGTCGCCGTGTGCAGGCTGGAGCAAAAGCCGACACAGCTCTGACGTCTGACTGGCGGGACGGCGGGTACCCCTACAAGAACCTGATGTCGCGGAAGAACTATGAGAAAGAAAAGTTCCGACTGCAGGCCGAACTTTTGAAGCTGCAGGCCTGGGTGAAGGAAAACGGGAAGCGTGTTGTCATTGTGTTTGAAGGCCGTGATGCTGCGGGCAAGGGAGGCACGATTAAGCGTTTTATGGAGCACATGAATCCTCGTGGTGCCCGCGTTGTTGCACTTGAGAAACCCACGGAGATCGAACGCGGTCAGTGGTACTTTCAGCGTTATGTCGAGCACCTGCCGACGGCGGGAGAGATCGTGCTGTTCGACCGGTCGTGGTACAACCGGGCGGGGGTCGAACGCGTCATGGGTTTCTGCTCCAACGAGGAATATGCCGAGTTCATGCGGCAGTGTCCCGAGTTTGAGCGCAGCCTCACTCGATCCGGGATTCACTTGATCAAGTTCTGGTTCTCGGTCAGTCAGGCCGAGCAGCGGCGGCGGTTCAAGAGCCGGGAACAGCACCCGCTCAAGCAGTGGAAACTCTCGCCGATTGATAAACAGTCGCTCGACAAGTGGGATGAGTATACGAAAGCCAAAGAAGCGATGTTCTTTTATACCGACACCGCGGACTGTCCCTGGACGGTCGTGAAGTCGGATTGCAAAAAACGGGCTCGCCTGAACGCGCTGCGGTACGTGCTCCATAAGTTCAATTACAAAGGCAAGGACGCGGACCGGATTGGTGCGATCGACCCACTACTCGTGGGCCGCGCTCACGTCGTCTACGAGTACGGTGAGCAGGTTGGCGGCGTACCTCTGCTGTAGGTGACGATGTTGCCCGATTCGAAGGCGAGACTCAGCCGCTTTGCTTCAATCTCCCGCTGGGAGAGTCACGGTCTCGGCAGCGGAGAACCGACAACGATCTTGCTTTCCGAAGACGTCGGACTGTCAGGGGCTGATGGGGAGCATCTGTTGGCAGCGGCTGTTGCGGTGGCGTCTTTATCCGCGACCGTGGCAGTTCACGCAGTAGGCGGTTTCGGGCATATACTCAAGGCGTTCGGGGGCGATCGCGGTGCCGCAGCCGGTGCAGGTTCCGTAGGTGCCGTCTTCGACTCGGACCAGAGCGGCGCGGACTCGGCCAAGTTTTGATTCCGCATTGCGGCGGCCGGCCTGAGCCATCTGGTGCTGCTGGTGCTCATCCATGAAGGTCAGACGTCCGACGGCGGTGCTCATGCCGGGGCGTTCGTCCGTTTTGTCGAGTTCTGCCAGACGCTTTGTCAGCTCGTGTTCGAGTTGCAGCAGTTCGGCTTTGGCTTCGGCCAGGGGATCCGGGTTGTTGCTGGGATCGCTCATCAGTTCTCGTTGTCCTCGGTCAGGTCTTTCTGGCGGCCGACGTACAGCCAGTCGGTGAAGTCTTCATGGACGTGGCGATTGTGGTACGTCACGGGGTGGATGTCGGTCTCGACGAACACCTGCTGCATGGTCTCCTGCAGCGCCGGGCTGCGGTCGTACGACCACAGGGCAAACAGGCCGCCAGGGCGGATGTGCCTGGCGACTCGAGTGAGACCTGCTGTTGTGTAAAACGCTTGATTAGCAGATGACAGTCGTTCGTCGGGCGAGTGGTCCACGTCAATCAGCAGGGCGTCGAAGGGGACGTCCTGCGGTTCGGCCAGCAGGCGAGCGAAGATGTCCCCGTGCTGGACCTGCAGGCGAGGCTCGGCAGCGAGTTCAGTGCCCAGCGGCGTCAGGCCCTCCTGCATCCAGTTGATAACCTGCGGCAGGTATTCCACGACCTCGACATGGCGGACCTGCGAACTGTCCAGAGCGGCCCGGGCCGTGTAACCCAGGCCGAGCCCTCCGATGAGCACCCGCAGTTCGTCGCGTTTCGACGACCGATCGTCTCTGGCCAGTGTTTCGTTCGTGAGCTGTGCGTCGCGGGCGAGCTGTCCCAGCGGAATCGTGGCGAGCAACTGTTCGGAATCCGTGTGCAGGCTGCTCATCAGGAATTCATGGTTCAGCGTGATCTCCGTGACCCACTCGCGCGGTTCAGAGAGTGTCCGCCGCCGTCGCAGACACAGCGGTCCCAGGTCGGTGTCCTCATACGCCAGAATCTCAAAATCCGCGGCCATCACACGCTCCGTCACGAAGTTGCCTTGTGCATGTCTCGGGTCCGAGTGTGACGGCACGGCGGGCAAAGAACTACCGGCAGAGTTGGCCACCGCCGGGCAGCACGTTCCGGGGAACGCAGGGCGTGGAAGATTGTGACCGGTCAACCGCAACGACGCTCCTTGCCTGACGTTCTCGGCGCGGTATTACGCGATGGCCGCCGCGAATCAGTCAGCCAGACTGCAGGAACCTCTGGCCGCTGGCGGGTCTGGAGTCGAAGGCAGGAGAGCTGTCCGCGAGCTAACGCTCGGCGGCTGATGGCAAGCGGCTGATGGCAACTTGAAGGGCATGAAACCTACGCTGGACTGCCACTCAGAACGGAATCCGCAGGCCGTCCCAGGCGAGTTCGACGTTCGCTGGCAGCCGGGCGTTGGTGGTTTCGTATTCGAGGGTGTGGGAGATGTGCGTCAGGAAGGTGCGTCGCGGGCGGACTCGATCAGCGACCTCCAGGGCCTGGTCGACGCTGAAGTGCGTCGGGTGTGGCTTGTCACGCAGGGCGTCGAGAATCAGGACGTCGAGATTGTCCAGCAACGGGAAGCTTTCGTCGGGAATCCGGCTGACGTCGGTGCAGAACGCGACGTTGTTGATCCGGAAGCCGAGCACCGGCAGGCGACCGTGAAACAGGCGGATCGGAATGATCGTTTGCCCGAGAACCTCGAACGGCTGCTCGGCGATGCGGCGCAGATCGAACTGTGGGATCGCGTTCTTGTGCGCTTCGGGCGGCGGTGGGCGGAAGGCGTAGTGGAACGCCGAGCGGATGTTGCTTTCGGTGAATTCTTCGCAGTAGATCGGAACCGCGTGGCCAAGCCGGTGCGCGAACAGCCGTGTGTCGTCGAGTCCAAAAAGATGGTCTGCGTGACCGTGCGTGAACATTACGGCGTGGGCCAGCGGGATGCGTTCGCGGACGAGTTGCAGCCGCAGTTCCGGCGACGTGTCGATGAGAATCGTGCCGTTGGGCGTGTGGACTGCGACGCCCGTGCGCGTGCGGTGATTTCTGGGGTTTGGTGACCGACAGGTTCCGCAGTCACAGCCGATGACGGGAACGCCGACACTTGTGCCAGTACCCAGCAGAACGAGTTCGTTGACGGGCGTTTCAGCGAGTGGTGAAGCTGAGTTTGAGTTATCGGCGGGCGAGTGATCCGAGGAGCCGGCAGAGGCAGTCATTCGTCGGTCCGTTGAGATCGAGGTGTGAGGACTGCTCTGGTACTTCGTGTCGTTGCAAAACCCGCGCAGAGTTTCGGCGTCACATCGGGCCGAAACTCTGCGCGAGTTTCGCTACAAAATAGTCTGACAGCGATTTCCAGGTCGGTCCTGATTCACTTGTCAGCCGGCGGTGCGGGAACCTTGTCGGTTGACTCGTCGTCGGCTGGCACCGGGTCGCTCGCCGGGCGCACGCCGAGGATAATCGCACGCGGCGGGCGACGCGACGGCTCGAACGGTTTGTCGACAGTGCGGCCTGTCTCGGTGCCGCCTGTCTCAGTCCGGCCCGTTCCGGTGTTGCTTTCACGAGGAGACTGCTGCGGTGCGGAATCCGCGTCGGGCTCTTTGGCCGGCATGGGCGGGGCGTCCTTGCCGGCCAGTGCGTTGTCACGCGTGGTCGGTGATGGGGTTCTGGCGACGGGTTCGTCGAGTGTCGCCGGGCTTGGTTTCCAGGAACCGTCGAGCGGCACGCTGATGTCTGCGTACCGGATTTCGATCGGCGATGCCGACTGCCACCACGGGGCGGCTGGCTGTGTTCCGGCTTTGGAACGGAGCGGGGCACCCATCGTGACGAAGAGAATGGCTGGTTCGGACGTGACGGTCGGTGCCGCATACTCGAACCTCAGAACGGCCCCGACGAGACTCTGGCCGCCGTTGCTGGAACTGAACGGGTTGCCGGCTTCGATGGCTCGCGGATAGCGAAAGACGTATCCGCCCGCAGCGTGAGCTTCGAGTTTCGGGTTGGACAATCCGCCCAGCGCGCCGGCATCGACGGGTGTCGCTGCGGCGGGAACGGACTGGCCGGGAAAGTAGAAGTTCAACGAGCGGATCTTTTCGGGCTGCCAGCTGGAACCGCACGCGACGAGCAGATCGTCGGTGCCGAATCGCGGCTCGATTGCCACGCGGACTGAGTTCTGCAGACCGATGAGCACGTTGCCCGGCGTTCGGGTGGGGCCGAGTTTCGACAGGCACTGCACGAGGCTGAGCATGGGAACGTGGACGATGAAGTCGGCGTCGGCCAGCCTGGCCGCCATGTCGTCGAGGCGGTTCTGACGATAGTAAAGGCCGAGCAGCGCGACGGAGCTGGCCTGCTGTTCGAGGTCGACGTCGAGGTTTCGCAGGATGGCGTCTTCCGCGTCGTCGATCTGCCCGTTGGCTTCCAGAACCTGCGCGCACATCAGGTTCGCCTCCCAGACCGCCGTCGAGTACGTCAGAGCTTCGCGCGCCGTCCGGTCGGCACCGGGCTGGTTGAGGTGCTGCTGGATGATCGCTCGGTTGGCAAGTGCTGCGGTGAGCATGTCGTCGCGGCGGAAATGGCCGTGGGCGAGGTCGGCGACGCGGTCGTACGTCTGAGCGGCTTCGTAAAACTGCCCGAGTCCCTGCTGCGTCCGCCCGACGTAGTACCAGTACGGCGGGTAGCACTCCATGAAGGACTCCATCCGCTGCAGGACACGCAGTCGGGTTTCGAGATCCTGTTCGCGGATCGCGTCGGACAGGGCGTCCAGGTCGGTGCCTCGAACCAGCCAGCGGTCCGGGATGTTCTTTTCCTTGGCCTGCTTCCAGAAGGTGTCGAGGAACCTTGATGACTTGCTGACGACCTCCGCCATACGCGTCTTTTCAACCTTCCACTGATCGAACTCACGGCTCCATTGCAGGTCGCGATAGTCGAGCCAGGAGCGGACGCCGGTGCGGACCAGTCCGTCGAGCGACATTGTGGCGGTCTGGGCGAGCGCGACGAAGGCCGTCGCTTCGATCTCACGAAACAGTGCCTTCTTGTACTTGCCCTCGAAGATGGCCCGTTCCTTGTCGGCAATCTCGATGCCGCCGATTTCGTCCAGCACCGCCGAGTACAGGTTGATGACGTCCTGATCGCCAATGCCGTTGAGGTTCAGATTGTCGAGGATCTTGACCCGCTCTTCGTACAGAACCTCTTTCGATTGAGAGGTGCGAATGCGGTGGAACGATGCCTTGCAGTAGTTGAGTGCAATGGCAGTCGCCCGGCCTCGGCTGTCGGGGTTTGTCTTCGAAGCAGCAGCGGTCGAATTCTTCGCGGCTGGCAATCCGGCCGGCAACAACAATGCGGTCAGCGTCCAGGTGCAGAGGAGTGTGCGGAGCGACATCTCAGAGGAACCTTTGACAACAGGATGCGGCAGCGGCCAGTGCACGGCAGGGCCGCCGAGGGGCGACTGAGAGGAGAGCGGTGAGCGACGATCGCGAAAGTTGATCGCGAACGGCACGCGTAGAACGCGCGTGCTCTACTCTACTGGTCGCTCGGAACCGGACTTTGATCGCAGTTCCGCCGTCGCTGGTTTTGCGGCAGAACGTGGCCGACTGGTCCGTCTGGGAAACGCGTGCGGGCGACCATCCAGTCCGCAGAATCGGCACA
>Ga0209273_10001017_pt1 | contig 28453 bp, 20 predicted proteins | sample tdAd471_FD_187126 | JGI IMG/M metagenome (GOLD analysis project Ga0209273, IMG submission 187126) | Marine sediment microbial communities from the Atlantic coast under amendment with organic carbon and nitrate - tdAd47.1 (SPAdes)... | ecosystem: Environmental > Aquatic > Marine > Coastal >...
AGAAAGTTCCACATGCGGGTGCTCTTCCTGGGAGAGGGATTCTTCCAGTCGAGCCGAGTTGACAGACCAGAGTATGTCGCCATTCTGGTTGCTTATTCTGAGTGCCTGAACACCCCCTTCTTCAGCACGAGTCAGGGGTGACAGGACCTCTTTAATAGTAATGATATCTTCTTCGAGAAGGGGGGTTACCAGCGCCGATTGCAGGACCGGTAACAGCTCTGCGATGGAGCTTGCATACTCCTCAGCCAGGTGTTTTTGAGCGAGGTTGACTCCCTGCCAGGTGAGCACAGCCACGGTCAGGAATTCCACCACCAGCGCTGCGACGCCAAGTTTAAATCGTAACGAAAATATCCGTTTTCTGGTCAATTTAATCCCCGTCGCCAGTTATTGACCAGGGGTGAGAGGCGAGCGATATCTTCGTCATTGATGGGTGCAAATTGACCGGGGTTACTAGGGACAAGGGTATTCAGGACAGCTGACGCGGCAGAATTTTCGGTTTCAAACGTGTCTAGCAACCTGCCCATTAGTAATGCATGCTCGGTTCCCAGGCTGACAGGGGCCAGGAACATGCCGTTGGCAGACAATCGGGTGCGTTGAACAGTCACTGCGGCCTCAGCCTGTAAATCCAGCAGGTGTGGGTGAGGAATTGGCGCGATAAAAGCGGCATCGACTGATCCGTTTAAAAGTGCTCGCAGGGCACTGGCATGGGTAGGTTTTGCTTCTATGGTTATCGTAAAAGGTTTGGTTTTATTTAGCACTGCGACCTGAAAATCGAGTAATTCGGCGACAAAGGTGCCCTGTCGAACAGTGGCCACGGTTCTTCCGGCGAGGTCCTCGAGCGTGCGATAGCGAGTCTCCTCGATGGTTAACAATCGGCCGTAAGCAGGGATGGTCAATTTGCGTACGCGGTTCGCCAATTCCTGTTGATCGAGCCAGGCAGCGACGTGTGGTGCGCTTAAATATAAAAAATAATCGCCATTTACCGCTCGTTCGGTGAAGGCGCCGGTGTCAGGGGCAGAAACCAGCATGACGGGTTGTTCAAGAGATTGCTGAAGGTGTTTAGCGAGTGGGCGCCAGGCTGGCAGGACGCGGGTGGTCACACTGTAGGGATAAATGCCCAGTTTGAGTGTTTGCTGGCGCGCCTGGTGTGCTGTGTCCGCCAGGGTCGCCACGGGCAGGGTCAGGCCGATGATGAGTAATCCGGATAGGACGAATCTGACACAGGCAATGCGGGATGCAAACATCTTAATTATGGCTAGCTCATGCGCTAATGCTGGGGCGGTCGCTTACGCGTTTATGCCATTGATTAAGGTGGTCGGCGGAATCAGCCATGCGAATCTTTACGACCCGAGCGAAATCAATGGCGCAGACTGTGGTTATATCGGCCACACTAAAGTTTTCTCCAGCGATATAAGGCTGGCTACCAAGTAGTGTGTTGAGTCGGTCAAGGTGCGTTTCGGCCCGCTGGCGGGCGATGGCCGCGTAGTCAGCCACCTGTGGTTTTGTGTCAGCAAAGAACGGGTGACTGTGTTGAAAACAGTGGGCGATATTGAGTAGCAGGTTAAGCTCCATCCGCCGATTCCACATTTCAATGGTTGCCTGTTCGACTGGCGAGGTTCCGAACAGGGGCGGATCGGGATGAAGCAATTCGAGATAGCGGCAAATGGCCATCGTTTCGGCAATGTGGGTGCCGTCGTCAAGTTCAAGCACTGGAAGTTCGCCGTAGGGATTGATGGCTAAAAAATCTTTGCTGAGCTGCTCCTTTTTAGACAGATCAACATTTTCATAGGGAATCGTTAGTGCCTTTTCAGCCAGAAAAATCCTCACCCGTCTTGGGTTGGGAGCCGATGCATCCTGGTAAATTTTCATGTTATTAATACCCCACGTTTAGTTTGAACCGGTATCTCCGGAGGCTCTCTGCCTCCTCAAAGAGAGCGGCAGCCAGCCCAACTGTTCTGCTGGGTGATGATACCTGAGCATCTTCCGGTAGGGGTGATGGCAGAAAAGGCAAAACCGGTCATCATAGGGCCTGAAATTTATATTACTAACCGAAACGGGGTGGCGGGAATCGCTACTCCAGACAGAGGATGGGGAATGTCGCTTACCAACAAAATATTGATCGCGATGTTATGCGGGCTGGTCGTGGGGGTTGGCCTTAATCAGTTTGGCGAAGGCTGGGTGTGGGCCGACCGGTTTCTGGTGGACGGTCTGTTTCATCTGCTCGGCAGCGCGTTCATCAAAGCATTGAAAATGCTGGTTGTACCTTTAGTGACTTTTTCCCTGATATGTGGGGTGGCCGGATTGGGCGATGTCGCCTTGCTAGGTCGGATTGGGGTGAAGGCGTTCCTGCTTTATGTGTTTACCACTGCCGTGGCTATTACTCTGGCATTGTCGGTCGCAACGCTGGTTGGCCCTGGCAAGTCAGGCGAAACCCAACCGGTGATCGACAGCATAGAGTTCACAGCTCCGGATGCGCCACCGCTGGTGGAGGTGCTACTCAACATTGTGCCGGGTAATCCGGTAGCTGCTTTTGCTGACGGCGAAATGTTGCAGATTATCTTTTTCGTGATTCTGTTTGCCGTGGCAATGCTGATGAGTGGTGAGGCGGGCAAACGACTGGCGAGTGGCGCAGAAAGACTCAACGAGGTGATGATGCAGGTGGTGACCCTGGTGATGGAGGTGGCACCGGTAGGGGTATTTTGTTTGCTGGCGAAAACCTTCGCGGAGCAGGGCATTGGGCTCATTCTGCCGATGCTTGACTATTTTTTACTGGTCGCCGGCTGTTTGCTGCTACATCTGCTGTTCACGCTCAACCTGCTGGTCTGGGCAGGGAGTAAAATCAGCCCAGGAATGTTTATGCGCAAAATGCGGTCCGCTCAGGTGTTTGCTTTTAGTACTGCCAGTTCGAATGCCACGATTCCGGTGACCTTAAGCAGTGTGGAAAAACGCCTTGGGGTCAGTAATTCTGTCGCCTCGTTTACCGTGCCCTTTGGTGCCACAATTAACATGGACGGTACCGCGATTATGCAGGGGGTGGCGACAGTATTTATCGCCAACGTTTACGGTATTGATCTGGTATTCACCCAATATCTGGTGATCATTGGTATGGCCGTGCTGGCGTCGATCGGTACAGCCGGGGTACCCGGCGTCGGGTTAATCATGCTTGCAATGGTGTTTAATCAGGTGGGTTTGCCGGTGGAAGGAATTGCGTTGATTATCGGCGTGGACAGGTTGCTCGATATGATGCGCACCGCGGTCAATATTACCGGCGATGCGGCAGTGACGTGTGTAGTGGCAGCCGGCGAGCAGGCGATTGACCGCATGGTAACGGAAGATCCGCAGGCGGGGCAGATTAAGGATATCGAGCTTCCCCATCAGCATTTAAATAGTTAACAACAATCCATTAGTAAGGAAATTCATTATGTCGAGGTTTGCAGATAAAACGGTCATTGTGACGGGTGGGGCTTCCGGGATCGGAAAAGCCAGTGCGGAATCCTTTGCCCGAGAGGGGGCCAGGGTGGTGGTTGCTGACCTGGTTGAAGAAGGGGCCATGCAGGTGGTGGAACAGATTAACCAGCTGGGGGGGGACGCGCTCTTTCTGCAGGTTGATACCAGCCTCTGGCACAGCGTTGAAACATTGGTAACCGATACCGTGGATGCCTTTGGTTCGCTGGATGTCTATGTCAATAATGCCGGGGTGTTTGATGGTTTTGCCAAATGCATGGATACCACCGATAAGGTTTGGGATCAGGTGATTAATGTCAATCTGAAAGGCTATTTCCACGGTTGCCGTGCGGCCCTGCCGGAGCTGATTAAGAGTGGCGGTAACATTGTCATGACCGCTTCCATCGCGGGCCTTGGTGCCGGGGGAGGTGGTACGGCCTATACGGCATCAAAGTTTGGCACCGTTGGCCTCATTAAGCAGGTTGCCTGTGAATACGCGGACCAGGGGGTACGGGTTAATGGCGTCGCGCCCGGTGGTTTGCACACGGGGATGACGGAAAGTTACGCAGAAAATGAAGAGATAAGCGGGTTGATTAAGGCACGAACCCCTATCGGTCGTTGGGGAGAACCAGAGGAAGTTGCCTCCGCAATTACTTATCTGGCATCGGCGGAAGCGGGCTACATTACTGGATCTATTCTCAGTGTTGATGGCGGCTGGCGCGCTCAATAAGCGCGACAGCTGATTTCTGGATTTGAAAATCGGTGTCATCAGCGATACCCACGGACTGGTCAGACCCGAAGCCCTGCGGGCGCTAGCAGGGGTTGAGCAAATTATCCACGCAGGCGATATTGGTGGCCCGGAGGTGCTGGCGGAACTGGCCGGCGTGGCGCCCGTTACTGCGGTGACGGGAAATGTTGATCAGGGGCAGCCGTGGGCCGCTGAGATTCCCTCACAGGCCTGGTTCGAAGTTGGCGGGTGGAGAGTACTCTTACTGCACGATGAAAAGCAGATTGCGCCCGATCAATGGGCTAAACCCGTGGATCTGGTGATCAGTGGTCATTCGCATCGGCCGCACTGGCGACAATCAGACGGTGTTAGCTGGCTTAACCCGGGTAGTGCGGGGCGTCGCCGATTTAGCCTGCCTGTTTGTCTGGCGCTGGTTGAATTGACGGTAGGTGAAATTCTAGTTGATCAGGTCGAGCTGGTTTAGCCCCAGTCAGGGGCCGGATAAACCGTCAGCCGGATTCAGGAGTTGATTCAGTTCCTGTCGTACCTGACTGTACTCGATGGTCATGCGCTTCATCATTTGATGGAGCTCAGAAAACTCCTCGAGGTTTGTCCGGGTTTCCAGATAGCCACTGGCTGCTAATAAACGCGATGCGCCTAAATTAGCGCTGATTGATTTCATGCCATGACTCAGCCGAGCAATCGCCGGGCGGTCCTGGCCGCTAATGGCTGTGTGGAGTTCTTCGAACAGGCGGTCGAAGGTGTCAATCGTCGCTGAAACAAGTTGGTTAAACCCCGCAGGGTTGTCCGTAGGGTAAAGCTTTCTCAGGGAGGCAATGGTGTCGGGATCTAACGCACGGATGATCGCCTTGGGTTGAACCGGGGTGGATTCGGGCACCGTATTGGGCTGGAGAGCCCAGCGTTTGATGATGCGGTTCAGTCGATCGGCATTGTAGGGTTTGAGTAACCAGTCATTAAATCCCAGTTCTGTATAGCTGGATTGATCACTATGGGCAATGAAGCTACTGGCACTCACCGCGATGATCGGTGTCGTTTCGTAACCGGGTGATTGTCGAATTATCCGTGTCGCCTCCAGCCCATCCATCACCGGCATCTGAATATCCATGAAAATCAGGTCGTACCGAGTTTGTTTTATCCGTTCAACCGCAGCGACACCGTTACTCTCCGTGTCTACGTAGCAGTTCATCCCTTCCAGTAGCTCGCTGAAAATCACCGAATTGACGGGATGATCTTCGACACTAAGAATATTGGTAATCTTGTTGGTCAATGTAAACGTCGGTCGTGATTGGTTAAAAGTCTATTGGAGCACCGAGTGGCGATAGTTCTGCCTTCGAAAACCGGATAATTAAGCAGGGGGTTAGGAGAATGTTACAGGTTAATCAGGTCAAGATCCGTCTGCAAGAAGGGGGCGTTCAGTTCGGTTGTTTGCAGACGCTGTCAACGCCCGGCATTACCGAAATACTCGGCCACACGGGTTACGATTTTGTGATGCTTGACGGAGAGCACGGTCCGTTATTACCTGCGGAGATGGAAAACCTCGCACGGGCCGCAGAAGTGAGCGGGGTTTCGCCGATTGTGCGGGTTCCAGGTTGCCATTCTCGGGATATCTCTCGGCTCCTGGACGCTGGTGCGGCCGGGATCATTCTGCCGAATGTCCGCAATTCTGATGAAGTTGAATCGGCGCTTAATGCGGCCCGGTACCTGCCGGCAGGTAGTCGCGGTCTGTCGATGCCGCGTCAGGCCGGCTATGGGGCCATGCCGATGCCGGAGTTTGTCGAGTATGCTAATCGAAATTTGCTGTTTGCGGTGCAGATAGAAACCCTTGATGCGCTAAACGACATTGATGCAATTCTTGCCGTCGAAGGCGTTGATGTTGCTTTGCTTGGGCCGTTAGACATGAGTGCGGCACTCGGGGTGTTGGGTGAGTTTGACCATCCTGACATGGAGGCTGCTCGCCAACAAATAATCAGCGCCTGCGAAAAAAATGGAGTGGTGGCCGGCACTTTTGCACTGGGGCCCGATCAGGTAGCCCCACTGCTGGAGCAGGGATTTCGGTTTATTTTGCTCGGCGCAGATCTAATTTTCCTTCGCCAGTCTGCTCAACAGATGTTATTAGCTGCGCGGGGACAGGTGGAGTGATGGGCTTATTGAAACTGGTCTGACAGTTATGGATCGATTATCCGTGTTTGGGCATTTCGTCAGTGTGTTCATCCGGCCGGAGGTGAGTGCCTAAGGTGGAACGAGCACGAATAGTTGGCAGTTAGCCCCGCGCGGGCAGAGCCATTGATGGTTCGGTTACGTAGCTGCAGCGCTGGTAATAGGCCTCAAACTGTTCGACCGATAATGGGCGGCTATAAAGAAACCCCTGCACCAGATGGCACTCTTCTCTGGTCAGAAATTCTAGTTGCTGGTGCGTTTCCACGCCTTCGGCAACCAACGTCAGTCCCAGACCGTGGCCCATGGCAACAATCGCTCTGGTAATCGCTTCTCCGCTACTGTCGTCACCAATTTCATTAATAAAGGATCGATCGATTTTAAGGGTGTCGATGGGGAATTTTTTCAGATAACTAAGCGACGAAAACCCGGTACCGAAGTCATCGACAGACAGTTTCAGCCCGAGTTCCTTTAGCGCTTCCATCGTGGTGATGGCAAATTCGATCTGTCCCATCAGCATGCTTTCGGTTAATTCAAGCTCGAGACGGGTCGCGTTGATACCTGCTTCGTTGATGATCGAATCAATTAACTGCACAAATCCGGCCTGGCGAAACTGCAGCCCGCTCAGATTCACTGCGATGTCGATCTCGTCCATACCCAGGTTCTGCCATTGTGCGAGTTGATCGCAGGCTTGACGCAGGACCCATTCCCCGATAGGGACAATTAACCCGGTCTCTTCGGCCACCGGGATGAACTGCGCAGGGGACACATGGCCTATCTCGCTGTTGTTCCAACGCAGCAATGCCTCCACTCCCACTACACGACCCGTTAATATTTCTACCTGCGGCTGGTAATGCAGTGACAGTTCATCGTTCTCCAGTGCGCGGCGCAGCAGAGTCTCCAACTGCAGATGTTCCTGAGCATCACTGTTCATGGAAGGCTGGTAGTAACGGAATACATTTTTGCCGGCCTCTTTGGCGGCATACATGGCCATATCGGCATTTTTTTGCAGTTCGATCAGTGAGGTGCCATCCCTGGGGTAGATCGCGATACCCATGCTGGTGCTGATGTAGACCTCTTTTAGCCGGCTTTCCGTTGCACTGCTTTCCGCCTCGAGCAGGAAAGGGTGTTGCAGGGAGTCGATGATTCTCTGGACGACGATAGTGGCGTCTTCCTGATGTTTTAGTCCGCTTAACATGAGCGTGAATTCATCACCACCGAGGCGTGCCAGGGTTGGTGAGACCTCCTGCGAAATAAGGTCGGTAGTGCGTAAATTAGCGGTGAGGCGATTGGCAAACGCCTTTAGCAACAGGTCGCCGCTATGGTGGCCCAGGGAATCATTAATCCGTTTAAAGCCATCGAGATCCATAAAGACGATGGCGACCGGCACGTCCAGTCGAGCGTGGAGGTTTAGGGCCTGCTCCATTTCGCGATTAAAGGCCGTCCGGTTGAGCAGTCCAGTGAGATCGTCATAGTAGGCGAGCCGGTGAATGATTTCCTGGTCTCTGCGCTGATCGGAGACATCCTGAACGGTGCCTAATACCCATAGAGGTTCGTTGTTGGTTGAGTAAACCGATGAACCCTTTATCCGGATATTCCTTAATTTGTCATCCTGAGAACGAATGCGGCATTCGCAAACGTAGGATTTACGGTGTTTGCAGAATGCTTCGGTCAGTGCGGCATGATCCGCCTCATCGGTCAGGTGAAGGAGTTCCTGAAATCCGTTAAAAGTGCCGGGGGGGTGGCCGATCACTTCATAAAACTGGTCAGACAGCAGCAACTGGTTCTGGCTAAGGTCATGATCCCAGTGTCCGATACGAGCAATGTTCTGTGATTCTGCCAGGCGCTTCTGGGCGGTAAAAAGGTGGTTCAATGTCTCGGATGAACGGACCAGATATCGTATTCGTTGGATCAGTATCGGCCAGTTAACCGGTTTCTCGACGAAATCAGTTGCCTGAGATTCGAAAGAGCGCTTAATGTCTCGACTGTCCTGACTGCCGGTCATCATAACTACTGGCAGGTACTCTGCGCCTTCCAGGGCGCGAATCCGGCGGCAGGTTTCCGGGCCGTCAATACCAGGCATATTGATGTCGAGTAGAACAATGTCTGGTTTCTGCTGAGCCAGGCTTTCAAGGGCATCCTGACCGCCTGACTGCAGGTAAACCGAAAAACCATTGCTTTCTAGTAATCCCTGAGCAATTTCGCGTGCAAAAGGGTCATCATCAACCACCATGACCCGGGTGGCTCGACTGTTCCCGGCTTCTAACTGGGCGTCGCGGGCTAACTGGATTAGCTCTGGACGAAGGCGCTCATGTTCCATCTCTATGAGGGCTAACAAGGAACGGGCAGTATCGAAACTCCGGATTTCGACCATTTCCGCGAGTTGTTCGCACAGCACCTTCAGGGTCTGGTGCTCAAGCGGCAGACAGAGGTCCGTTAAGGACTCAACTCCAGCGGCCAATTGATCTGCGCCAGTTTTTTCCAGTTCGGTGCCGACAAGGGCTAAAGACTCAGGAAAGCCATCCAGGTGGCGTCTGGCGGCATCCTCGCTAATCAGATTTTTACCGGATTGACGTCGAGCACTCAGCTCAAAAAGAAAATCGCGGGCAATGTCCGGAGCGCCGCTCTGGCTAATGACAGGGTTGGGATGGGTACTCATCAGATTGTGGTTGTGATCCCGGTGTTGGGTATGGCGCGAAAATTCCCGATTACCTGAGTTTGTCGTCAGCTGCCGCTGTTTCTTTAACGCGATTTTGACGAAATTTAACTTCAGAGCGCGAGGGTGGAACAGCACCAGAAATGGCTAGCAGGCAGTGAAAGTGGCTCAACCTTGTCTTAGATAACCGTTCGTCACTTCGCGCCATTGAATAGGGGGCAAAAACTCATTCTTTTGAACAGTCAATATTTCCTGGGTCTCGGGAGCAAGCGAGCATGATCACCCTGTGCGGAAAACCCCGTGAGGGCCATCGTCAGCAATGACTGATTACCAGGTTCTCTCGATGGCGACTCTCAACTGACGTGGAGCGCCGGGAAAATAGCGAAAATTGCCAAATGCGAAATCAGCTCGTTCGGCGTAATCCTGATTGAATAGATTGGTCACCGATAATTTTGCATGGGTGTTTTTTTGAAGAGGTTTGCCGATGCGCAGGTTGGCAATTTGGTGCCCGGCATAACGCTGGCTGTTGGCGGCGTCCAGGGCATAGCTACCCATGTATTGACCCTGTAGTTCCAGCCAGGCTCCATGAGGGTGGCGGTAGCTCCAGCTGAGGCTGGCAAAGTGGCGCGGAGCCGTGTCCACCTGATTACCGTCGACAATCAGTTCGCCACCCGTCAGGTTGGAGTCAAATGCGTAACGGTGCAGCGCGCTGGTAGCACTGACCTCCAGTCGCTGATGGGCGCCAAGTTGCCAGCCCAGGTCGATCTCAACACCGTGATGACGCGTTTTGCCGTTACTAATATTGGCGCCGTTGGCGTCGCGCAATATGACGTGATGTTTGCTCATCGCAAACAGGGTTATCTGGTAATCAATGGGCCCCGTGTCTCCTCGATATCCGAGCTCCAGGCTGCGAATGGTTTCTGAATCTAGATCAGCGACCTGCTGGCCCGATTGCAGTCGGTATAGCTCCGTCGCCTGGGGCGGGCGAAACCCATAGCCGCCACTCAGGTACCACTGGCTGCCTTGTTGGTCAGTGTAGTTAAGGCCGATGCGCCCGCCGATGTTATTAAACCGATCATCACGGTCTGCCGGTCGGGTAAAGCGACAACCACCAAATCCACAGGGCGTCCCGTCGGCTTTGCTGTTGCCATCAAGAAACCGGTTGTCGTAGTCGTACCCTAATGTTTCCAGCCGTGCGCTGGTGATCAGCCTTAATCGAGGCGTCAGCTGCCAGTCGATGTTGGCATGACTGGCTACCATTAAGCTTTTCACCCGGTAGTCATAATGGGTGCCAACCGGTCGAGTGGCGATTAAAAAGGGAGAGGGGGTGGCCACGGGGGTGGATTGAGTTTCCCGAAGATACCCATCAGCGTATTCAACCTGAAGCGTGCCGTTCCATAAGTGGCCGGAACCAAATTCATCGCCGAGGCTGGCGATCACACCGGCGCTCTGCTGGCCGTTATGTTCCAGCGATTTTTCCGGCAGAAAATGCTGCAGGAATTCCATGCGCGAGCGGCGCCAGTAGGGAGTAAGGCTGAGCCAGCCACTTTTACCCCAGGGGCGCGTGAACGCGAGCGAGGCCCGACCGGACCAGGCGTTACGGAATGCCTCGGGATTAAAATTATCTCGCCGCAATCCGGCATCTCGGTACGCCTCTTCGCCGAGGATGAAACCAGCGGTTTCCTGCTCCAGCCAGGTACCGGCGAGATGACTATGGAGTTGCCATTGCCCTAGCTGTCGTTGATGTTGCAGCGTCAATTTCTGCTGGTCGTAGCCTGCCTGGTCGCGCCAGCCATCGTTGTGCGCGCCGACGTAGTCCAGCCGTGCGACACCGTTTTCGGTGGCCACGTTGGTGGCATAGCGGACACGTAGCTGGTCGTCATGGCCAATTTCAACGCCTGCTCGGTTGCCTGCCCCGATCTCGGGTCGTGCAGTGCGTACGTTTATCACGCCGTGCAGCGCGTTGCCGCCGTAGAGCGCGCTGGCGGGACCGCGAATCACCTCGATTTCGCCGGCCTGTTCGTGGTTTATTTCGAACAGATTGTTCACATTACAAAACCCGGCGGGACGGATCGGGATGCCATTCTCCATCAGCAGGAAGGCACCGCAGGCCCCGGGGCCGGTGAGCACGGGTGAACGAATTGCCGTCAGGTGTTCCTGTCCGTCTCCACGACTGATCCACACACCCGGTAGCTGGTTTAACACCTCTGCCGGGTGGGTCGCCGCTGTGCGGTTAATCCGTTGTTCGGTCAGCAAGCTGCTATTACCTGCCGGTTGCCATCCGCTACTGATGATCTGATCGGCGCTTACCTGGAGGGTGGGTAGCGGGTCGGCGTGACCGTTAGAAGCAATTATTAGTAGTGCCGACAGGCAGACAAGGAGCCGCAGGCATAGATAGCGTGCCTGCCAGGCCGGCAGGCGCGAACATGAAATTTTCATCGAATTAACTACAGCGTTATCGATTAAGTAGAGAGGTCCACGTAGAACGCAGCAATCGAGCCGGTGAGGCCGTAAAAGAACTCCTTGATGGCTGACCAGGTAGCCGATTCATTGAGTTCAGTCTGCTCAGCATGGGCCATCTCTATCAGGTATGCGTGAATGGCTTCGGCGTCGTCTTTGTTGATGTAGTCGCCAAATCCGGCCATGCCCATGCCGCTATAGATGCCATCCAGCACAATGTCGTTAAAAATTTTGTGGGTATGCGGCGTCATGTGGCGCAGGTCGGCGAGCACACCGGATTCTGCCCCCATGCCATGACAGACATTGCAGTAGGTGTGGTAGAGCTGATGCCCCCGGGTAATGGTTTCAGTACTGGCGGTCTGCTCCGGTGGTTTGGGTGGGGCTGGCGGTTCTGGTACGGCTGGAAGTTCGCCCTGGGCCCCGAGTTTAAAGGCCAGTAAGCGGCCGCCTACTTTATCGCCCAGGTTGGGGGCTATGCCCCCGGCCAGACCCAGCGCGCCACCCCAGCCGACCAGTATTGCCACATACTGGTCGCCGTCAACGGCGTAACTGATTGGCGCCGCTACAATCCCGGACTGGGTTTCGTGTTGCCAGAGCAGGGTGCCATCCTCAACATCGTAGGCTTTGAGTTCGCCTTCGGCAGTACCCTGAAACAGCAGATTACCCGCCGTTGAGAGCATGCCGCCGTCCCACGGACCTGGGTGTTTCACCCGCCATACTTCGCGCTGGTTCACCGGGTCCCAGGCGCTGATATGGCCCCGAGCCATCGCTTTCATGATGCGACGCATCAATTTTGGTTCAACCCCCGCTGGCGGCATCATCGCTTCCATATTGATGGCCATATTCCAGCGGTTTTCACCGTATTTAAAATTTTCTTCGCGTTCGTATTTAAACGCCATTTCTCTTGCAGGGATATAAACCAGCCCGGTTCCGGGGTGGTAACTCATTGGTTGCCAGTTATGGCCGCCAAAGGGCGACGGCACCGTCATTTTGGCCTGATCACGGAACTGCTCGTCGGTCTCTACCGGGCGCCCGGTTTCCGGATCCACGTGGGTAGCCCAGTTCACCGGGACATAGTTTTCCGCTGAGATGAATTCGCCGGTTTCTCGGTCAATGACGTAAAAAAAGCCGTTTTTGGGTGCCTGCATGATGACTTTACGGGTTTCGCCGTTGATCTCGATGTCGGCGAGAATCATGTGCTGGGTAGCGGTGTAATCCCAGGTTTCTGCCGGGGTGGTCTGGTAGTGCCAGACATAAGCGCCAGTGTCCGGGTTTAGGGCGACGATGGACGACAGGAACAGGTTGTCTCCGCCGCCGGGGCTTCGAACCCAGCGACTCCAGGGTGACGCGTTACCGACGCCAATGTAGAGGAGGTTAAGGTCAGCATCGAACGCCATGGAGTCCCAGGCTGTTCCGCCACCGCCAACGGTCCACCATTCCCCGCCATTCCAGGTTTTAAGGGCCATTTCCATGGCCGGAGACTCGGGTGGATCGGCCGGATTACCGGGCACGGTGTAGAAGCGCCAGGCCTGTTCGCCGGTCTCGGAGTCATAGGCGGTGACGTATCCACGAACCCCATATTCGGCACCGCCGTTACCAATCACCACCTTGCCATTAACGATTCGAGGGGCACCGGTGATGCTGTACGGTTTGCTCTTATCGATGGTCAGGGTTTCCCAGACCTTATTGCCGGATTTCGCGTCGATCGCGACCAGGCGACCATCAATGGTGCCAACGTAAATTTTGCCATTCCAGGCAGCAACCCCGCGGTTCACGACGTCGCAGCAGGCATTAATACCCCAGGCCCGATCCACCTGCGGATCATATGTCCATAAGGGTTGACCGGTGCGGCCATCGACGGCGTAAACCACACTCCAGGTGCCGCTGAAATAGAGCACCCCATCAATCGCCAGTGGCGTTGCCTCCAGGCCTCGATGAGTGTTCAGGTCAAAACGCCAGGCCAGGCCGAGTTGGTCAACATTACTGGTGTTGATCTCGGTTAATGGGCTATAGCGTTGCTCATCGTAGGTTCTCCCGGTAGACATCCAGTTCCCGGGTTCTTTATCGGCGGCACGCAGGCGCTCTCCATCCACCGCCGCCGGCGTGCCAAAACTGCCGGGATCCGGCAGGGCGGTAATCCGGTTGCCTTCAACCGCAGCAGCGCTGCCGCTGATGGCAATTAACAGTGCGAAACAGGTTCGGTGCCAGACATGCGGCATGATGTTCTCTCCCCGAGGTTCTTTGAAGTCAGCATTTGGCGCCCGCTGCTGTTCGATCAGAGACGGCGCTGTTACTTGATAATCGTAACGTTAATTGCTGAGTAGAAGCTAGCTAAACGACCGTTTAATTTAGGCAGTCCGCCAGATCACACCAAAATTTTCATCGGTCTTCAGGCTACCCCGGCACTTTGGTAGAAATCTCGGTAATCCTGACGCAGTTTGACCTTGTTCATTTTTCCCACGGTGGATTTTGAAATCTCGTCGATAAAGACAAAATCAGGCACCATCCATTTGGGAATTTCCGCTAGCAGGTGGTTGCGCAATTGGTCGCTATCGGGGAAATCGGGGGAATCAGGAGTCTTGGAGATCAATGCGAGGGGCCGTTCGCCAAATTTGTCGTGGGGTACACCAATGACGCAGGCTTCCAGTACCTGAGGATGGCTGGTGAGAACATTTTCCAGAGTGAGGGCTGGAATCCATTCGCCGCCGGATTTGATCATGTCCTTGCTGCGGCTAACAAAGCTGACCGTGGCATCGGGGTGGCGTACGCCAATATCGCCACTGCGTAGCCAGCCGTCGGCGGTGAAGAGCGCTTTGCTGTTGACCGGGTCGCGGTAGTACTCGGAGATCACGTGCAAGCCGCTGGCAATGATCTCGCCCTGTTCGATTCCGTCGGCAGCAACGTCGCTACCGTCTTCGCGAATGACCCGCATCCGCAGGCCGACAATGGGCAGGCCGCCATTAAGTGACATCATTCTTTCGTAGGCGTCATCGGCGCTGTAACCGTGCATGGTCTGGTAGAACGGGAAGGAGTTCTCGGCCAGTGTTTCGGTCATTCCCCAGCCGCCACAGCGGACGTCCACATTTTTCTCACGAAACCAGTCGGCCAGTTCGCGGGTGGTTAAATCACCGCCAACCATCATCGTTTTCAGGTTGGAGATATCGTATTCACGCTCCTTCATGGCGCGCATTAACATTTTGCCCATGATCGGGTTAGCCGCGAAATGAGTGATTCCTTCTGCATCAATCAGGCTTGCAAAGGTATGGCCATCGGGATGGGGGCCGCAAACCACCAGTTTGGCACCGGCGATGAAGGCATCCAGCGGAATATTGAACCCGTGGGCATGAAACATGGGCGGGGCCATTAGCAGCACGTCTTCGCCGTAAAAGGGTCCCATGGTTTGCGGTGACATGCGGGTTAGAGCTCGCAAGCTTAGAAATCGATTGGAATAGGGCACCCCTTTAGGCATGCCGGTGGTGCCACCGGTCACGGCGACACAGACAGTGTCATTTTCGTCGATGTCGTCGGGGAAGGTGTACTGGTCACTGGCTTCTGCCATCAGGGCTTCATAGCTATACAGGGGCGCCAGGGTGGTTTCGGGTAGTTCACCTTCCTGATTCATGACGACAAAAGCTTTGACCGTTTTGGCCCCGGCAGCCACGGCCTGTTCGGCCAGGGGAATAAACTCTGCGTCCAGAAACAGCACCTGATCTTCTACCAGGTTCATTTTGTAAACCACGGCCTCAGTTTCCAGCCGGAAGTTGCTCGGATGATAGATTGAGCCCTTACAAATGGTTGCGTAATCCAGCTCGAGATGTTGCTGGGTGTTCCAGGCAAAGACACCCACCGCCTGACCACGCCCAACACCAAGGTCGTCGAGTACATTCGCGAGCTTCTGGATTCGTGAGTGGAAATCACGATAGGTGTAACGGAACAGGGTGTTGTCCGCCTGCCGAATGGCGATTTCCCGGTCGGGGTAGATGAGTGCCGCCCGTTCGACGATGTTTTTGACCAGAAGTGGGTCCATGCCTTTTTCTCTCCTCTTTATTTGCTCAGAATTAAGCGATGGCCGGCGTCGCCAGCGCGCTATTTTTATTGGTTGTTAATGTTTTTATCGGTGCCAGGAACCGCCACAGCGGGCCGGACTGGACCGGAATTTTTAAAGCGTTGGGTCTAGATCAAATTGTAGCTGGCTACCGCTAATGGCGGTAATTCTAATGCGGCTGCCGGCCGGGCAATCGGGGCCGGCGATAATCCAGATAGTATCGTCCAGTTGCAGTTTCCCGCGACCCTGGGTGACCGCTTCGGTGAGCAGGAATTGCTGGCCAATGTATTGATTGCCGCGTCGATTGAGACCTGATTCAACCGCCTCCTGGGGGTGTCGCCTGACCCAGCCGATCCAGCCGATAACGGCAATTACCGATACGATCGAAAACACCAGTAGCTGAATTTCCCAGCCGAGGCTGGGCATCATCAATAGAAGCGCACCTACCACGCCGGCGGCCACCGCCATCCAGAGGAAAAACGCACCCGGCAGGAGGGCCTCCAGCATTAATAGCCCAACCGCCAGCGCCCACCAATGCCAGAAAAGCAGGGAGTTAAGGATCGCAGGAGCATCCATTAACTGGCGGGCCGGTTCGTGGACTGCTGTGTCATCGCATCTTTAGCGAGTTCAGCAATGCCACCAATGGCGCCGATGACACTGGAAGATTCGAGCGGCATAAACACCAGTTTTTCATTTGGTGCTGAGGCAATTTCCTGCAGCGCCTCAATGTACTTAGTGGCGACAAAATAGTTGACGGCATTAAGGTCGCCATTGGCAATCGCGGTAGAGACAGACGCGGTGGCGTTAGCTTCCGCTTCTGCCAGTCTTTCGCGGCCTTCAGCCTCGCGGTAGGCGGATTCACGGAGCCCTTCCGCTTCAAGGATGGCACTCTGCTTCTCGCCTTCCGCCCGTAAAATTTCTGCCTGACGAACGCCCTCGGCTTCCAGTATTACCGCCCGTTTCTCCCGCTCTGCCTTCATCTGGCGAGCCATCGATTCGACCAGATCGTGTGGTGGCGATATGTCCTTTATCTCAATGCGGGTGATTTTGACGCCCCAGGGACTGGTGGCTTCATCAACCACATTTAGCAGTTCTGCGTTTATGCGGTCGCGTTTGGAGAGTAGTTCGTCCAGATCCATGGATCCCATCACGGTACGTATGTTGGTCATCGTCAGGTTCAGAATTGATAACTCAAGGCGCCGCACCTCATAAGCCGCTTTTGCGGAATCCAGTACCTGAAAAAAAACGACGCCGTCGACTTTGACCATCGCATTGTCGCGCGTAATTACTTCCTGGGAGGGGACGTCCATCACCTGTTCCATGACGTTCATGCGGGTACCGACCCGGTCAACGACGGGTATCAGAAAGTTGAGCCCGGGCATTAAGGTTCGGGTGTAACGTCCAAACCGTTCGATGGTGTACTCAAACCCCTGGGGGACTGCTTTGATACCCAGAAATAGCAGGGTCGCGGAAAGCAGAAACACAATGATGATAAAAAGCTGAAAACCAGCCATGGGAGTTCCTCCAGGTAATCACAAGTATCAGTCAGTGGCGCCCAATGATCGCAAAAAACCGTTAGCAGTACGAACGTGATTACCCGTTAACTCGACCAGAACCGATCAATGGTCGATCAGGGGCGGCTAAACACAGGTAGATTAGATAAAGCACAGGTTTTTGAATGAGCGCTCTGGTTACCGCGGAGGACGCGAAGACGCTGTTCGGGAGGGGTGAGAAATGGCGGTAAACGGCGGAAAGTAATTATGGAAAACTTGCGGAAAAGCAGATGACAGACAGTGCTGGATGAAATAGACTTCCTAAACGATCGTTAAGTTATTTCTTTCCGGGGTTAAGAATAAATGGATATCGCCAAACAGGCAAATCTCACCTCAACCACGACGCGTGAGGCTATTCTGGAGTCTGCTGTCGGATTGTTCGCCGAGTCTGGCTTCAGCGGGGTTTCGATGAGGGATCTGGCCAGAGCATGCGGGATCACCCCAGCAGCGCTCTATCACCATTTTGAAAATAAAAAATCGCTCTATGTGGAGTCCATCAAGCACGCATTTGCGGCACGAGCTGAAGATCTGGAACCTCTGCTCGACCGGGCGGCACAGGGTGAAGAGACCGTCCGCAGCATTATTTCCTGGTTTGTTGGGCTGGTGGCATCTGACAAGATATTCCGGCGGTTGCTGCACCGCGAGTTGCTGGAAGGTGATGCGGAGCGCCTGCAACTGATTACTGAGCAGGTGCTGCAGGCGCCGTTCGAAAAAATTTGCCGTACGCTCGAAAAGGTCTACCCGAAGGCAGACGCGGCATTTGTTGGAATTTCTACCATTTCGATGGTGCTGGGCCACTTTGAGCTGGCTTCCTTACGCGGTTTTCTGGGTGTCTCCGAAGCGGGTTATGGCACCGACGAAATGGCCGACCGAATCACTAATTTGATGGTGAGCGGATTCGAAGGTGCTTAACCAGGGGCGATTGCCTGCGGCGATCATCCTGTTGTTTTCCCTGGCTGGCCTGACCGGGTGCTCCGACGGTCAGGGGGACGCCGTAACTGCAGGTGCGAGCCCGCGTTCGGTTACCGGTCAGCGAGTACAAAGCGCTACGGTGGAGCAGGTATATCGGGTGCCGGGAACGGTCACTGCAGATGATCGCATTCAGCTCTCCTCGCGTATTACCGGCTTTATCCAGAAGGTGACGGTTCGCGAAGGCGACACCGTTCGCAAGGGTAATCTTCTGGTGGAGATTGATTCGGCCGATGTGGACGGCGCTATCCGCACTAGCGCCGCGGCGCTTGAATCCGCCAAAACGGACCTCGAGGATGCTCAGCGCGATGTCGCCAAATTTAGTGAGCTGGCGCAGCAGGGCAGCATTCCCGCTGATACCCTGCGCAAGAGCAAGGTGCGCCATGATCTGGCGCGCTCACAACTGGCAGAAGCAGAGGCAGCCCACGAGACGGCCCTGTCTAATCTTCGCTATACGTCTATTCGTAGTCCCGTGGATGGCGTGGTTATTATGTTGCACAAGCAGAGCGGTGATCTGGCAACTACCGGAGCGCCCATTCTGTTGATCGAGTCCCAGTCCTCGTTGGTTTTTCAAACCTTTGTAGCAGAAAAACGCGTAGCGGCGATTTCAATCGGACAGAAGCTGGAAGTAGAACTGGATGCCCTGGACAAGCCCTTAAACGGTGAGGTGTTGCGAGTCGTTCCTTCTGGCGATCCGGTGACCCGCCGGTTTGAGGTGAAAATCTCTATACCGGATACCCTGAGCTTGTTGCCGGGAATGTTTGGTCGTGCACGCTTTGTGACCGGCGGGGTTGATCGGGTCGTGGTCCCCCGGTCCCTGCTGGTAGAGCGGGGCGGACTGCGAGGCGTGATGGTCGTTGATAATGGCCAGGCCAATTTCCGGTGGCTGCGGCTCGGGCAGGAGTGGCCGGCCCAGGTAGAGGTGATTGCCGGTCTGGAGGTTGGGGAACTGGTGGTTGTCGATCCGCCGGCCGATCTTTATGACGGCGCTGCGGTGGTCGTCTCTGCCCGTGACTGAAAACTCAATGAATTCAGCCGGCCGTCTTGCCGGGCTGTTTATCAATTCCCGGTTGACTCTCCTGTTTGTGGTTGGTCTGGCGTTGTTTGGGGTGTTGGCACTACTGCTCACTCCCCGGGAAGAAAATCCGCAAATTGTGGTGCCGAGCGTGGTGGTCTCCATCGGATTGCCCGGGGCCTCCATAGAGGAGGTTGAAGCGCTGCTGGTTATTCCGCTGGAAGGAATACTCAGCGAAATGTCGGACGTTAAACACACCTATTCAACCTCTGAATACGGTCGCGGATCAGTACAGGTCGAGTTTGATGTTGGTGTGCCTCAGGAAACCGCCCTGATTCGGGTTTATGACAAGGTGCAGCAAAACACCCACCGCTTGCCCCCGGGTGCGAGTCAGCCGAGCGTTGTGCCGGTGGTGGTGGACGAAATCCCCGTGGTCGCCGTAACGTTAAGCTCTGCCACGTATGACGATTACGGCCTCAAACGTATTGCTGACCGAATGGCGGTGCGACTGCGTAGCCTGCCGGATGTGTCGGTAGTCAGCGTGATCGGAGGGCGTGATCGTGAGCTTCGTATCGAGTTCGATCCCGAGCGCATGCAGGCCTTTGGCATCAGCATGGATCAGGGGCTCGCACTGCTGGCAGCCAGCAATCTCTCCGGTGATGTGGGTTCAGCGGTTAAGGATGGATTGCGCTCTCTGGTCTATGTGGACGGGCAGCTGCGGTCGATTGCGGCTGTGCGACGGCTGGTCGTGGGGAGTTATCAGGATCGTCCCATTTACCTTGAAGATATCGCCGATGTGGTCGATGGGCCGCCGGAGGAACGTCATCAACTAACGCGTTTCTCACTCGGTCCTGCCCATCCGGATTATCAGGGCGGCACCTATCGCGACAGGGCCGCTGTGACCCTGGCCATTGCCAAAAAACGCGACACCAATGCGGTTCGGGTCGTCGATCAGGTGCTCGACCGGGTGGCGCGCATGCAGCAGCGCATGGCACCCCGAGAAGTGCGCTTTGATGTCACCGTTAATGATGGCGAAAAAGCGAACAAGGCGGTCAACCGTCTGGTAATACAGTTGGGTATTTCGCTGTTGTCAGTGAGTCTGGTGCTGGCACTGTTTCTGGGGGTCCGAGAGGCAGCCATCGTTACTTTGCTGGTACCACTGGCGTTTTTTGCCACCTTGATAGTGGATTATTTTATCGGTATCAGTATCAACCGGGTCACCCTGTTCGGGTTGATTCTGTGTATCGGCATGCTGGTTGATGCCGGTATTGTGGTCGTGGAAAACATTCACCGTCACTTTAACGAGTCACCGGATGCGGATCTCACCCTGGCAGCCATTGAAGCAACTCGGGAGGTCGGTAATCCGACCAACCTGGCGACCCTGGCGATTATGGCTGTGTTTAGCAGCATGATCGTCCTTACCGGTATGGCCGGGGAGTACTTTTATCCCATTACAGTGGATGTCCCGGTGGCCATTTTCGCTTCGTTGGTCGTGGCCTATATCGTCGGCCCCTGGGCCGCCGTTCGCCTGATTCGTCCAGCACCCCAGAGCCACGCAGCGGCAAAACGTGATGCCTGGGTGGTAGATCGCTACCGTTATCGCCTTGGCCGTCTACTGGATAGCTCAAAGTTGAGGCGAAATTTTTTCCTCGCCCTGACTCTGTTACTCGTCCTGACTTTGTTAATGCCAGTGTGGCAGTTCCTGCGGCCACAGGGGGTTTCAGGACCGCTATCGGCCGGGGGGGTCGCGTTAACATTCCTGCCAAAGGACGATCAGAACACTTTCAATATCACCATTGATATGCCTGAAAATAGTGTGATTGAGCAGACTGACCGCCTGGCCCGTGCGATCGGCCGGATACTGGATCAGGAACCGCTGGTCGAGAGTTACCTGACTACCCTGAGTATCCCTGGGGTGGCAGACCTGACCGGTTTGCTCCGCGGGAACCTCTCCCGTTATGGCGAACATTTTGGCGAAATTCGGGTCAACCTGCTGCCGAAGGATCGACGCCTGGATTCGTCGATTGGTCTGGTGACCGAACTAAGGGAAAAAATAAATCAGGTGCAGGTCCAGTTTCCCGGCAGTGTGGTTCAACTGGTCGAAAATCCGCCGGGTCCGCCTAGTCGCGCCATGGTGCTAGCGGAAATTTATGGCAATGATCCAGACGTTCACCGAGCCATGGCAGCCCACGTCAAGGAGCAGATGACAGACACCTGGGGCATGGTCGAAGTGTTTGACAGTGACCCAGTGACCACCCATCGCTATCGCGTTGTGGTGGATCAGGAAAAAGCGGCACTTTCCGGAGTGGCGACGGCACAGGTAGAGCAGGCACTGGCGATTCTGTTTGACGGTCAGGTAATCGGCAGCATTCACCTCTCTGGCGAGCTCAATGTGGTGCCGCTGCGGGGTATGGTGCCGCGGCGGTTGCGGTTGCAGCCGGATCAGCTCGACCGGGTGTACCTGAGCAATAGTGACGGCAAGCGCGTGCCGCTCACCGAGGTGACGCAGATTGTTCTTGAGCCAGAAACGGCACCGATTCAACGCAAGGATAATGAACGGGTGATCTACGTAGGCGGGGAGCAACTTTCGGCGACCGCCTTCAACGCCGTGCTCGACCTGGATGAGCGGCTACGCGAGCAATTTGCCGACCAGGGCATTTCATTGCCGACCAGCAATTTAACGCTCGTAGAAACTGCACCGGATACCGTTGATGGACCCCAGATTTTGTGGGCCGGTGAAGTACGGATGATGCTGGATGCCTACCGGGAAATGGGATTGGCGGTCCTGCTGGCGGTGATTTTCGTTTACCTGATTCTGGTTGGATACTACCAGTCATTCACCATACCGTTGATCGCCATGGCCGCGATACCGCTGGGTGTTATTGGCGTTTTCCCGGGGCACTGGATTATGGGGGTGCCGTTTTCCGGCGCCTCTATTATCGGCATCATTGCGTTGGCGGGTGTGGTGGTGCGTTCTTCGCTGCTGATCATCGATTTTGCCGGTGAGAAACTGGCCGCCGGTGTGCCGTTGCGCGAGGCAGTGCTTGAGGCAGCGACGCTGCGGCTCAGACCCATATTCCTGACTGCCGTGACGGTGCTGCTCGGATCACTGGTGATGCTGCTTGACCCGGTGTTTAACGGGCTGGCAGTGAGCCTGATTTTTGGCACACTGGTGTCGACGGTTTTGACGGTGCTGGTTATACCGGTGATTGTGTATCGGGTTGCCAGGGGCAAGGTGGCTCGCGGTGAGCAGTTTCTTGGCTAGCAAGCCAGAGTAGCGTTGCTGTAGGGCTGTTAGCCAACCCTGATCACTACTGTCAGTGGCCGGAAAACCAGCGGTCTGCGGGATTCTGAGAGTGCCTGGCTTTAGCAGCGATCATGGTCGTCAGGGTTCGATTGCCAATGATCTTTTTGACGCCTACTGAATGGATGTCAGAAGTGAGTCATCCAATCCCCAGGGAGGTGGCGTCAGCGGGCCAGTTTTTCCGCTGCGGCAGTAATCATCGCCTCGGTGGTTGCCCAGTCGACACAGCCATCGGTAATGGAAACGCCGTACTTGAGGTCGCCAAGGTCGGCTGGAATCGGCTGGTTGCCCGCGGACAGGTTGCTTTCGATCATCAGGCCGACTATCGGGCTGTCGCCGGCGGCAACCTGGTCCACGCACGCCTGCATGACCTGGGGTTGCAGTTCCGGATTCTTGTTTGAATTGGCGTGGCTACAATCGACAACAATCCGCTGCGCCAGGTTAGCGGATTCCAGCTGCTGCGCGACTGCCCGGATTTGAGCCGGTTCGTAGTTGGGACCATCGTATCCACCGCGCAGGACAACGTGACCATAATCATTGCCACGGGTGCGGATTACCGCCGACAGACCATCCTGGTTGATTCCAAGAAAATGATGCGGGCTGGAGACCGATTTCATTGCGTTCACGGCGACGGCGACATTCCCATCGGTACCATTCTTGAAACCAACCGGCGTTGATAAACCGCTGGCCATTTCCCGATGAGTTTGAGATTCAGTGGTGCGAGCACCAATCGCAGTCCAGGTGATCAGGTCATGTAAATATTGAGGCATGATCGGATCGAGTGCCTCGGTGCCGGCCGGCAGGCCCAGCTCGGCGATGTCGATGAGCAGTTGACGAGCCAGTCGAATGCCTTCTTCAACATGAAAGGAGTCGTCAAGACGGGGGTCGTTGATCAGTCCTTTCCAGCCGGTGGTCGTGCGTGGTTTTTCAAAATAAACGCGCATCACCAGGAGTAGCTGTTCGGCAACCTCGGCGGAGAGCTTCTGCAGCCGCTGGGCGTAATCGTGAGCAGCATCCAGGTCGTGAATGGAGCATGGCCCAACAACCACGAATAAGCGTTTGTCGCTGCCATTAAGGATGTTACAGAGCGCCTCTCGGCTTTGGCTCACGGTAGCAGCAGCGCTGGTAGTAACCGGTAATTCGCGGCAGATAGTAGCCGGTGTCGGCAGAAGTTGCTGGGATGCCACGTTAAGGTTGCTCAACTGGTCCATCAAAAAATTCCTGAATAGCTATAGAAGATCTGCGGAGGGCTGCAAACCCATCCCGACCCACGCCAGGGTGACGACAGAGGTTTTTGGTTAAGTAGGAGTAGAAAAAGGTGGTGGGCGATACTGGGATTGAACCAGTGACCCCTACCGTGTGAAGGTAGTGCTCTCCCGCTGAGCTAATCGCCCCCTTTTTACAGGGCGCTGATTCTAGGTTTTCGGCTTCGCTACGTCAATTTACCTTTTTTCTGCCCCAGGCATCTCCCCCCGAATCCGGCGACCACCCGTTGCTTTATAGAATACAATCGCCGCCGATTATTGACCGAGCGATTTGCTCTGATTCTGAACGCCTTACCTGCTTACTTAGAGATTCCGATGACCGTTAAAACCCGTTTTGCTCCTAGCCCCACCGGTTACCTGCATATTGGCGGAGCGCGCACCGCGCTCTATTCCTGGTTGGTGGCGCGCAAGCAGGGGGGCGAGTTTGCGCTGCGGGTTGAAGATACCGACCGTGAACGTTCTACCCAGGAGGCGGTGGATATTATTCTGGAAGCGATGGAGTGGCTGGGGCTTGATTATGACGAAGGGCCGGTGTTCCAGACCGACCGCATGGAACGTTACGGCGAAGTGATTAATCAGCTGCTGGAACAGGGCGATGCCTATTACTGCTATTGCAGTCGTGAAACGCTCGATCAGATGCGCGAGCAGGCCATGGCTAACAAGCAGAAGCCACGTTATGACGGACGCTGTCGGAGTCGCCACGATCCGGAGCCAGGAGTGGACCCGGTCGTACGCTTTAAAAACCCGCTGATGGGCGACGTGGTGATTGATGACCTGGTGCGGGGCAGAGTGGTAATCAGTAATGAGGAGCTTGATGACCTGATTATCGCCCGCAGTGACGGTACCCCCACTTACAACCTCACCGTGGTTGTTGACGATCTGGACATGGGGATGACCCACGTTATCCGCGGTGATGATCATCTGAACAACACGCCACGGCAAATTAACATTCTGGCGGCGCTTGGTGCGAAGCCACCGGTCTACGGTCACGTGCCGATGATTCTCGGTGGTGATGGCAAGCGACTGTCCAAGCGCCACGGTGCGGTTAACGTGTTGCAGTACCGAGATCAGGGATTTTTGCCACAGGCGTTACTCAATTACCTGGTAAGGCTGGGGTGGTCACATGGCGACCAGGAAATGTTCACCCTGGAAGAGATGATCGAACTGTTTGATATGGGCGATGTTAATCGGTCTGCATCAACCTTTAACGAGGAAAAACTGCTCTGGTTAAATCACCAGACCATTATTAACAGTGCACCGACGCTATTGCTTGAGCCGGTGCGGCCTTATCTTGATAAGGCTGGCATTGACGTGGCTGAGGGGCCTGACCTGGGCGCGGTGATCGAGATCCAGAAAGAACGTTGTAAGACACTTGTAGAGCTGGCAGAGGCCTGCAGGTTGTTCTATGGTGAATTGGGTGAGTACCAGCCTAAGGCCGCGAAAAAGGGATTCAAGGGCGATGCTGCAACGATTCTGGCCACACTCAAAGCGCGTTTAACCGCCATCGCTGAGGGGAACTGGACGGCCGCTAATCTGCATGACCTGCTTCAGCAGCTTGTCGACGATCTTGAGGTCGGATTTGGCCAGGTGGGCCAGCCGCTGCGGGTCGCGCTCACCGGCGGCGCGGCGGCACCCGGACTCGATATCACCATGGAGCTGCTCGGCAGGGAATGCGTACTGACCAGGATTGACGGTGCGCTTAACTGGCTCGCGGATTAGTGACTGTCGTCCACTAACAGTCAGCGACGAAATTAATAGGAATTTTGGCCGTTTTAATTGACATCCCCTGTGCCAATCTTTAGACTTCGCGGCTCGTTTTTTGGGGCCATAGCTCAGCTGGGAGAGCGCAACACTGGCAGTGTTGAGGTCGGCGGTTCGATCCCGCCTGGCTCCACCAGAAAATAGATAAATCCGGGCCACGATAGCGCAAAGGTTAATGCGTCCCCATCGTCTAGAGGCCTAGGACTCCGCCCTTTCACGGCGGTAACAGGGGTTCGAATCCCCTTGGGGACGCCAGCAAGTAAAAAGCCCGGCTTATGCCGGGCTTTTTTTATGGGCGAAACTTGCGTGGGTTGTGCTCATAACGGCGTCGGAAGGTGGCTGTTGTTACCGGATCCAGTCGGAATGTTAAAAATTGTTCCGCGATGTTTTTAGTTTGAGTCTTTAACAGGGGCTGGCGACTGGTGTCAGGGCTCCGGAGCCGGACCTGGCACCGGTCAACACCGATACTGGCGCTTATAAAGAACCTTTAATCCGCCGATTGAGCGGTTACCGATCTGTTTCCAGGCAGTAATTTTTTACGGTACCGCGCCTGCAGGACATCCACGACTACCAGCACTGCGATAGAGAAATAGAAGGTTGCTTTGGACATGGCAACAACTTCAAACCCAAACAGCTTCAGATGGGCCTGGTGACCACCTTCCCCCAGCAGAACGATGCCGACGATCAGCAGGATGAACAGCCCCAGTACTTCGTACTGGCGGTTGCGATGCAGAAAGCCTGAGACGTGATCAGCCAATGCAAACATCGCGATACCGGAGGAAATGATGGCAATGGCAAGCACAGCGAAGACATCGGTTATCGCCAGTGCTGAGAGGATGGAATCGAAACTGAACACCAGGTTCATCAACACAATAACGGCGATCACCTGAACGGTGGGTTTAGTGGCGGAGCTTTTGCCATCCTGTTCAAGGTCTTCCACGCTGAGCATGTGAGTGATTTCTTTGACCGCGGTGTACATGATAAAGACGCCACCGACTAGAAAAACCAGGGTGGAGAAGTTAAATGAACCTTCGATTATCCCGGTCAGGCTCAGGTGGAAGAGGGGATCGGTGAGTGTTTCGAGGAGCTGGATCATCACGAACAGCAGCACTATTCGTAGCGCTACCGCGATAATAATCGCCCAACGGCGCACACTCGCCTGGCTGCTGGCGGGGGCACGTTTAGATTCGATGCTGATGTAGAGCAGGTTGTCGAACCCCAGTACGGCCTGAAGAAAAATCAGCACGCCCAGATTGGCGAGGTTTTCGATGGTAAATAGTTCGATCATGGGTTCACTATCCAGTTATTGCGTCGGTATGACCAGCGATGTCAGCAACGGAGTTGGCTGCTGATTAACATTAGAAAATTAGCCAGCAAATAATGGGTAACCCTACGCCTGGCCGCCAATTTCACTTAAGGATCCTGTTATCGGACCCCGCTCTAAGCCCAGTAGCTCGCGGAGGCATGTCTACTCAATTACCTGGAAAAGCTCCCTTCAATGGTGTCATTAGAGTGGTCTGACCACCGAGGAGACAGTCGGCTTCATGCAGGACCCTAAGAGGGCGTCTCCTGTTCGGCGCGAACTCGTAATCGCGCAATGATTCGATCAACGAATTCGAGTTTTTCTGCGACCACGTCATTGATGACGAAGGGGTAGGCATCGCCACGGCCGACACTGCGATTGAGCTCGTTGAGGGTAATGCTTAATCCGCGCCAGATGTGAATGCGTTTGGTCACCGGCATTTCCGAAGGCCATTCCTCGATTAGCTGCTGGGCCGCCGCCGTTTCCATGGCGTCGTATATATGCAGGTAATGACCCCAGGATTCGGCCCAGTCTTCGGTAGGGTGAGCGCTGGCGTAGGCGCTGATGAACTGGCTGCGCCATTGCGGAGGTGGGCCATCGCGATAATATTCTTTCAGGGCTTTAGCGTAGTCTCTCGATTCGTCGCCGAACTGGCGGGCAAAGTCGGCGCGGGTGTCCTCATCGGGGTCGAGCCTGTTCCAGTAATAGTGGCCGGATTCGTGGCGCATGTGCCCGAGCACGGTGCGGTAGCGCTGGTTAAGTTCCAGACGGGCAGCGGTACGGGCGACATCGTCGGCCTCGAGGGGGTTGATGGTGATTACGCCATTTAGATGTCCTGTGGAGACGAAGCTGTCCCCATAGCTGGGCTGGCCGCGGCCATCATCGATAAAATCCATTAACAGGCCGTTATCGGGATCTTCCCATCCATTGGTTAATGGCAGTTCGAGACGCATCAGGGTAAAAAACAGCCTCTTTTTACCCTCTTCGAGCCGCCGCCAGCGATGGTCATTCTCGGGCAGGGACTGGTTCGGGATTATCCGATTGAACTGACAGGCAAAGCAGAGCCTATGGTCGGTATCGTCCGCGGGCAGCAGCCAGTTACAGGCGTCAAAGCTAACCCCGTTATCGCAGAACTTGAATTGATTCCCGGCCTGATCAACATAGAGGCCTTCCCCGGCAGGGGTGAGGGCAAGCATTCCCATGGTTTCGGGATCGAATCCGAGACGTGATTCGCAGTTTACACAGCGGTGGTTCTCAAAAAAAACCTGGGTGCCACAGTCACACTGGAATCGTTTCATGAAGACTCAGGCTGGAACCAGGTGGCGGTAATGGTATTGCTGACCTGATTAAGCGCGAGCTGAAATTCATCGATAAACAGGTGGATTTGCTCCAGAGAAAGTGACTGCGCCTGAAAGCGCGATACCTTGCGGCGGGTGCTGTCGAGCAGCGCAAGTGTTTCTGCGCTGTTGTGGAGTGGTTTTAATTCTTCGTGAATACCGCGTAGACAGAACTGCAGGGACCGCGGGAAGCGTTCTTCCGTGAACAGGAAATCGACCACTGTGGCCGCTTCTAACTGCGGCCCGATGGTACGCCGGTAGGCACCCATAGCGGACAGAGCCTGGAGCAGGTAACCCCATAAAAGAGGATCAATAGCAGTGTCCGGCGCCTCCCGGGTGAGGATCGATCCAGTGCCGACATCGATGACTCGGCTGGTCATGTCGGAGCGTTCCAGCAGGTGGCCGAGTTTGATGAAGCGGTAGGCGTGATCGCGAGAGA
>Ga0209273_10001019_pt1 | contig 28433 bp, 26 predicted proteins | sample tdAd471_FD_187126 | JGI IMG/M metagenome (GOLD analysis project Ga0209273, IMG submission 187126) | Marine sediment microbial communities from the Atlantic coast under amendment with organic carbon and nitrate - tdAd47.1 (SPAdes)... | ecosystem: Environmental > Aquatic > Marine > Coastal >...
CCCCCACTCCCCCCCCGTCTCTTTCTCTCAACGTGCTCCAACACCCCTCCCGCGTCCCTACGACTACCATCGCGGCGTGAGTACCGAGCACCAAACACCACCCGCCGCCGACGACCAGGCAACCCCGCACCACCTCGAGCAGCAGCGCCGCGACAACCGCGCCAAACTCCTCGAGCGCGGCCTCGATCCGTACGGCTCGGGCGCGCAGGGACCCGAATTCCTGAAGTCCCTCGTCACAAACGCCGCGGCCAGAGACGCGTACGACGAGAACGCCGACGAGGCCAACAAGGCTGCCGTCGCGGCCCGCAAAGAAGCAACGCGCGACAACCCCGACGCCGGCGAGGACGACCTGCCGGCGCTCGTGGACGACCGGCCCGTCGTGACGATCGCCGGACGCGTGATGCTGCAGCGCGACAACGGCAAGCTCGTCTGGCTCAACCTGCGCGACCACACCGGCGACCTGCAGATCGCGGTCTCCAAGCGCGACTGCAGCGAGCACGGCTTCACGCTGGCCAAGGGGCTCGACCTGGGCGACCTGGTCGTCGCGACCGGGCCGCTGACCAAGACCCGGGCCGGCGAGGTCACGGTGTGGGCCGACGAGCTGCGTCCGGCCTCCAAGTGCCTGGTGCCCCCGCCCGAGAAGTGGTCGGGCCTGCAGGACGTGGAGCAGCGGTACCGCCAGCGGTACGTGGATCTGTGGGCCAACCCCGACGCGATGCGCGTCTCGGTGCAGCGCGCGAAGATGGTGACCCGCACGCGGCGCTTCCTCGACGCGCGGGGCTTCCTCGAGGTCGAGACGCCGACCTTCGAGCTCATCCCCGGCGGGGCCGCGGCACGTCCGTTCGTCACGCACATCAACGCCTTCGACATCGACCTGTACATGCGGATCGCCACCGAGCTGAACCTGAAGCGGCTGCTCGTCGGCGGGATGCCCCGGGTGTACGAGCTCGGACGCATCTTCCGCAACGAGGGCGTGGACCGCACCCACAACCCCGAGTTCACCACCTTCGAGCTCTACGAGGCGCACGGCAACTACGAGACCATGCGCGAGCTGACCGAGTCGCTCATGCGCGACCTGGCACGCATGATCCTGGGCGACCTCGAGATCGGCCAGGACATCGACGCGACCCACCCGCCCGAGCAGCCGCTGCCGATCACCTTCGGCGACGTCACCATCGATTTCGCCAAGCCCTTCGAGCGCGTGCGCTACGAGGAGCTGTTCGAGCGCGTGGTGGAGGTCTCGATGCGGGACCGCGAGGCGGTGCGGGCCGCCGCGGGGCACCGCGGGGTGGCGACGAAGAACGAGAAGGGCGTGGAGCTGGACCACTGGCTGGTCGTCGGCGAGCTGTTCGAGCGCGTCTGCGAGCCCGCGATCGACCCGGCCCGACCGACCTTCGTGCTGGACTACCCCGCGGCGCTGTGCCCGCTGACGCGCCCGAAGGCGGACGACCCCGAGATCGCCGAGCGGTTCGAGCTCTACGTCGCGGGCATGGAGCTGGCCAACGCCTACACCGAGCTCAACGACCCCGACATCCAGGAGGCCAAGTTCCGCGAGCAGCTCGCGGGGGTGGACGACGAGGAGTCGAACTTCCGCAACCTCGACCTGGACTTCGTCAACGCGCTGAAGGTGGGCATGCCGCCCGCCGGCGGGCTCGGCGTCGGCATCGACCGGCTCGCGATGCTGATGACCGGCTCGCGCACCATCCGCGACGTGATCCTGTTCCCGCTGATGCGCCCGCTGCAGGCCGACGCCCCCCCCGCCGACGCCCCCCCCTCAGACGCCCACCCCCTCACGAGCGAGTGAGCACTTCGCCCATCGGGGGCTCGCGCGGGCACGAAAAAGCCCGGCCGCTTCCGCGACCGGGCTCGGGTGGGTTTCGGTTGTGTCGTCGGGCTCAGCCCTCGCCGTCGTCCGAGGTGTCGGAGGCGGGCTGCTCGCCGGCCAGCTCGGCGCGGCGCGTGGCGAGGTAGGCCTCGTACTCGCCCTTGAACTCCTCGACGACCTTCTCGGCGTGGCTGCCGGTGGCGTCCGGGTCGTAGTGTCGCCAGGCCTTGTGCAGGTACTCGATGTACGGCTTGCGCATCGTCTCGGGCAGGCCGCGCTTCGAGAAGGCCTTGCCGGTCGCGTCCGGGTCCATGCCGGCGTAGCCGACCTTCACCCCGCCCGGCTCGGTGATCGCGTCGCCCTCGAGCAGCTGGCTGGGCTCCTGGCCCTCCTTCAGCAGGGTGACGGTGATCAGCGGCTGCCGGTCCGGGTTGTCGCGCAGCTCACGCACCGCCATCAGCAGGTTCGTGTGCTCGTCGATCGTCAGCGCCATCACGTAGGGCGTCGCCCGGTTGATCAGGGCACGACCCGGGGCCTCGTCCTCCACGCGACCCGCCAGCTCGCCCAGCGGGGCCAGCTCGGCCTTGTCCGACAGCCCCGCGGCCTCGATGACCGCGTCGTAGTTCATCAGCACCTCGCCCACCATCAGGTCGTGGGCGTACCGCGACTCACGCAGCCCGTCCTTGAGCATGAAGTCCACGAACCCCGCCAGCGGGTTGCCACCGCTGCTCTCGCGCAGGTTCTTGGTCTGCTCGCGCTTGTACTGGCGGACCATCTCCTCGTTGAACTTGCCCTGCATCGCGGTCACGGCGCCGGCGTTGTACAGGTCGATGCTCAGCGTGCCCGGCTCCACGATCGGCTTGATGATCTCCGTCATCTCCGCCAGGCCGGAGATCCCGCCCTTGTCCTGGATCGCGCCCGCCTTCTCCTCGATCTCGCGGTACAGGTCCAGGTTCGCGATCATCCGCTGCTCGACACGGTTGTTCCGGTCGTAGACCACTTCCTCGATCTCGGCCTGCTTCAGGTTCCCGATCAGCGGGCTGATCTCCAGCGCGTGCAGGTCAAGCGGGCCCCACCAGTCGCGCAGGCCGCCCTGCCCGTCGCCACGCACCAGCGAGTTCTCGCGACGGTCCAGCAGCGCCTCGGGCACCTGCACCGACGGGATGCCGCGCATCCGCGGCTCGGGCTCGGGCGGGGGCGCCGGGGCCGCCTGCTCGCGCTCACGCATGAGTTCCTCACGCTGACGCTCGCGCTCGGCGATCTCGGCCCGGCCCTCCGCGGTGAACGACATCGGGGGCGGCGGAGGTGTGTACCCCTCGCCCTCCTCCTGCGCCGGCGGGGGCGTCCCGACCTGGGCCACCGCGCTCAGGGGCAGCCCCGCAACAGCCAGAAGGCAGAGACCGGACTTCGAAGAGAGTCGCACTCGTGAACGCATAGCCGCACCTCGCTGATGATTCTGTGTGGGGTCGAAAGTCAAATGGTATGAATCGGACGATGGATCCAACGCACGCCGACTGCCGCTATTGCCGCCGGCGCGCAAAACCCTACGCACCAACACGCTCCGTGGCCCGCTCGGGCCCGACAGCACCCCTCATCGGCCCGCGTGTCCCCCTCCTGCACCCGGAACGCGAGGCCGGGCGCCCAACGCCCGATATCCTCACCGCATGACCTCCCCCACCCATTCCCCGACGACCCCCCCCGATCGAGCCGAGCTGGCCCGACGCATCGCCGACGCCAGCCTGCTCCGGGGCACCTTCACCCTCCGATCCGGGCGGACCAGCTCGTACTACCTCGACAAATACCGCTTCTCGACCCGCCCCGAGGTCCTCCGCCCCGTCGGGGCCCTGCTCGCCCAGCGACTCCGCCAGATCGAGTCCGAGGCGGGCGTGGCCCTCGCCCGCCTCGCCGGGGCCGAGCTGGGCGGCATCCCCCTCGTCACCGTCGCTTCGCTCGAAACCGGCCTGCCCTCGATCTTCATCCGGAACCAGAAAAAGGACTACGGCACCGCGAAGCAGCTCGAGGGCGAGCTCAACGAGGGCGACGACGTCGTTTTCATCGAGGACGTCGCCACCACCGCCGGGCAGGCCATGGAGGCGGTCGAGACGCTGCGCCAGGCCGGGGCACGCGTGCACGCGGTCCTGACCGTGATCGACCGGCTGGAGGGGGCCCGCGAGAACGTGGAGGGGGCGGGGCTGCGGTTCGAGGCCCTGTTCACCAAGGCGGATCTGGGCGTCGAGGACTGAGAACGGCCCTCAGAGGGCCCAGAGCAGGATGGCGATGATGGCCGTGACCCCGGCCACGCTGGCCCAGAGGGGGAGGCTGCGCTCGCCCTCTTCGAAGGCGTGCCCGCAGTGGGGGCAGAGGGGGGCCTGGTCGTAGACCTCGTGCCCGCAGTCCGGGCAGGTGTTGAGTTCGGCCCCGAAGCGTTCGAGGTCCTCGGCGCTGGGTCCCTCGGGGTCCAGTCCTTCGTCGAGTCCTTCATCGAGCCGTTCATCTGCCCAGGTCATGCCACAGGCTAGCCCGCACGCGAGCCCGGGCGCGCGTCTTGAAGTCCGATAACCAAGCGCAGCCCCGGGTCTTCACCCCAGGCGGCACGGGGATTGGCCCTCGCGACCCCGGGTCTTTACCCCGGGAGGGGGGGTGGGGTGTGTGAAGTCTGTGCCGATTTTTTGCAATCGGGTGGCACTCCCGCCCTGGCGCTGCACCTTCGAGGGGTGCCCATGGTCCGGGCACGCGCACACGGTCCGTGCCCATATGGCGGGCTCAAATAGAGGAGTGAGACATGCGCGCACAAGCAATCATCGCCGCGTCGGCTCTGGCCGCCGGTGTCGCCCACGCGGACGTGATCACGTTCGAGGGTCTGTCGCACGGCGAGGTGGTCACGAACCAGTACTCGCAGATGGGGATCTCGATCTCGGCGATCAACTTCAACAAGCCGTTCGACGCCGCGGTCGCGTTCGACACCAACCGGATCGGCACGGCCGACCCGGACCTGGAGTTCTCCGCACGTGCGATGGGGAACCTGGACGACCGCTCGGGCAACGTGCTGATCATCCAGGAGAACGACGCCGGTCTGATCGGCGGCATGGCGACGAACCCCGACGACGAGGCCATGCGGGCCGCGGGCCAGATCGTGATCGAGTTCGCGTTCGATCTGCGGTCCTTCGGCTTCGACGTGCTCGACCTGGACGACACCACGCTGGAGGCGACCAGCGTGCAGTTCTTCGCGGGCAACAGCCTGGTCGCGGAGTACGAGTTCGCCGACTTCGCCGATGACCCCATCCGGTACGCCGGCGTCGCCTTCGGCGACCGCTCGGCCAACCGCATCGACCCCCTCGGCTCCGAGACGGCCTTCAACAAGGTGGTCTTCAACGTCGGCGGGTCCATGGCCTTCGACAGCTTCAACTACACCGTCGTGCCCGCCCCCTCGGCCCTGATGGCCCTGGCCGGGCTCGGGCTTGTCTCCGGACGCCGTCGCCGGTCCGCCTGACCCGCACGACCCGCACAGACCGCTGATCGCACAACCGAGTGCCACGCCTTGTTCGCAAAGGCGTGGCATTTTTCTTCTTTGCTTTGGACCCTCTGCTCGGAAACTCTCACCAGCAGCAGAGACGAGGTCCGGCATGAAGAGCACGAACTCCATCAAGCGTTTTCGGAACGGACGCGCGGCGTCTGTGGCTCAAGTCACGGTCCTGTCGATCGCATGGCTCGCCCAGCCCGAGGCCGCGGCCGGGATCGTGGGCATTGACGAGCCGGCCCCGACCCCGTCCTGGACCGCGGACCTCTCGAACATGCTGCAGGGCGAGCCCGTCACGACGGTGACCTTCTCGACCAACCTGGACGCGTTCGGCGCGGAGATCGTGTCAGATTCGTCGGCCAACGAGATCACGAGCGAGGGTGTGTGGCGTCTCCAGGGGGGCGTCACCACACTCAGCTTCGACGCACCGCTCGAAACGATCTCGTTCAACTATCGGCACAAGAAGAACGCGGCCGTGGTCCTGACGTTCTTCGACGCCTCCGGGGCCGAGATCGACTCACTCACGCTGGACGGCAAGACCGCTTCCTCTGGGGCCGTGCTGCACACGGCGCCCGGGACCGGGTTCTCCTCGTTCTCCATCTCGTGGGCGAGGGCCGAGGGGCAGTGGTTCGAGATCGGCCCTGTGCTGACCGCCACGCCGTCGTACGTGCCGGCACCGGCTTCGCTAGCGATGGCCGGGGTGATGCTGGCGGCGTTTGGGCGCCGGCGGGCTTGACGGTGGAGTCGCGCCCGAGTGCGACCAGGCCATCGGTGTAGCGGGTACCACACGCGACTGCGCCGCGGACTTGGCGACACAAGAATGTGCGTGGTGACGTCGCGCAACGGGCCTCTTTTACAGCCTGTACCCCCAATACCCGCGAGAAACCCGCTTCCTGGCAAGGGGAGGCACCACAAAGATGTGTGGTTCTATGTTCATCATCATTTCTTAGTGGGTTTTGTTTTTTCGAATAGATCGCATGAGGTATTCTCCTCCAATCCACCGGAGGCTCCCTCATGCGAACCCGATCTGGCCTGAAGCCGTGTCTGTGTTGTGTGTGTGCTGCGTTGCTGGTTTCCCTGGTGCTGCCGGGGTGTGCGTCGCGTCGTAAGCAGCTCGAGCGTGTGGCGAGGAACTGGTGCGAGACGATCCGGGCGAGCCAGGTGATCCCGGTGTACCCGCCGACGGCGGACTTGATTCCGGGGGACGTCTTCCTGGTGACATCCACAGTCTCAGAGCAAGCAGACCAGTATTGTGACGACGGATTCTTGCCGCTTCCATTCGAAGTGACAAGGCTGAACCCGGTCGGATACTCGGCTCAGTATCAGAAGCTGAACGACAATCTGCTCGACGACTCCAAGATGCCCGGCGTCATCGCCCGCGGAAACCGGGGAACAAACCAAGAGAGCTTTCACGAGGCGCCGACTGCCGCATTCCCGAGCTACCAATTCGAAGTCAGCAACGGCGGTTCGTTCGACCTCGCGGTTCCCATCTCGGCCGTACCCCTTGGCGTGTCATTCATGGGAAGCACGAACGCCAAGGGATCCATCACGATGAGGAACGTTCGGACCTACGGCCTCAACTCGCTCACGCTTGCGGACCAGGTCAATTCGTGGGCGGCCAATCAAGGAAACCGGGAGATCCTCCGTTCGTTCGCCGCATCGAGGGGCGGCAAGCCCGTCTATCTTCGGGTTGTCAGCCGCGTCTATCTCGTGAAGGAGTTCGACGTGGCGATCGCGAGCGCTCGCACGAATTCTGGAGGCGCTAGTTACGGAGTTGGAACTCCGAGTGAACTTGTGATGGCCGACGCGCAACTCCCAAAGGCCGGTCCGAGCAATCAGCGCCGGCAGGAAACAAAGAGTGAAGAGAATGGCGCTGTTCCTGCAGATTCTGCCGGCGATTCGAGTGGGCCGGAGGTCGCGGGCAATGGAACGGAGACCTCTGGGACGCCAGGTGCAAACACAGAGACCGCGGACGATCCGACGGAAGCGGCTGTTCCAGAGTCGCGTGTTGCGAACTACAACGCGAATGTCATGAACATCAACAAGGGACTGAGTGCCAACATGCAGGCCTCAACGGAGCGCATCGCAGACGAAGGGTCTGGCCTTGGGGCCCATGTCCGTTTTTCCTCGATTGCATCGAACGCCGTGTCCCTGCAGGAGACGCTGCGAGAGCATGTGGTTGTTGGATACCTTGGCTTCGACATGCGAATCAGAGACAACGGCGGCCTGGGTATGCCGATCCCGACTTTCGCCGTGCTGGAAGACCGTGCCGTCCCGCCGAGTGTGGAGTATGTCGGCGCCTTCACGGCGTGCCAGAACGACTTCAACACGATCAAGGACCTGCTCGCTCGAATGCCGTACTCGGACGAGGTTTATGACATCGCCGCGGCATCTTTGCAGAGCGACAGAGCGCTGGAGCAGTATCAAGAGGAAACGCGACGGGAGAGAGCGCCCGTGGCCCGCGACGTGGCGTATTCAAAGCTGGTCAGGCTGCTGAATCCGCAGGGGGCGGAACGGAGTGCGGCGCAAGAGGAGGCGTGGTGTTACCTCGCTGAGAATCTGCAGGCCGCATGGGCCTCGGTGCGTTCACAGAACCAATCCGAAGGGGGCAACTGATGCCTGCGACCTTTGATTTGCTGGAGACCTTGGAGGACGGCAGCGGCCTCAGTGGGACAAGCCTGAACGATTGGTTAACGATTTACAAATCCGTAGAACTCGTCCGAGTCGGCGCGAATATCGAGGTCCGTGGGTGGAACAACTTGCGAGACGACCGCGACACTCAAGACGCTCAGCAGGCTGGGCGAGCGGCGGTCGCTTCGAACGATGCTACTGCTGTTGCAGGGAGCGTGTACGAGTGCTCGGGCGGAGAGTGACGCCCGGCAACTCAGACGTTCTGCCCGAGGATGAGCCCGACGCCGACGGTGCCGTTGGTCGCCTCGTCGATGATGATGAAGCAGCCGGTGGAGCGGCACTGGCGGTAGGTGTCGGCCATGAGGGGGGCCATGGTCCGCAGGGTGACGCGCCCGATCTCGTTGAGGCCGAGCTGCTGGACCTCTTCCTCGCGCGAGAGCGTTTCGATATCGATGCGGTACTTCATGCCCTTGATGACGCCGCGGGTCGAGTTGGTGGTGTGCTTGACGGCGTACTTCTTGCCGATCACCATGGGCTGGTCGTGCATCCAGACGACCATGGCCTCGATGTCCTGGGTGGGGGCGGGCTGGTTGTTGGTGCGGCAGATCATGTTGCCGCGTGAGATGTCCAGGTCGTCGGCGAGCTGGATGGAGACGCTCATGGGGGGCACGGCCATATCGACGGGCTCGCCGCCGAGGTCGATGGAGGTGATGGTGCTGGTGAGCCCGCCTGGGAGGGCCATGACCTCGTCGCCGACCTTGAAGACGCCGCTGGCGACCTGCCCGGCGTAGCCGCGGTAGTCGTGGTGCTCGTCGGACTGGGGGCGGACGACCCACTGCACGGGGAAGCGCGGGTCGATGAGGTCGCGGTCGCCGGCGATGTGGACGTTCTCGAGGTGGTGCATCAGGGAGGAGCCCTGGTACCAGTCCATGTGCTCGGAGCGGGTCACGACGTTGTCGCCCAGCAGGGCGCTCATGGGGATGAAGGTGACGTCGGTGATCTCGAAGCGTGCGGCGAACTCCTCGAACTGGCTGCGGATCTCCTCGAAGCGGTCCTTGGACCAGTCCACGAGGTCCATCTTGTTGACGCAGACGACGAGGTGGGGGATGCGGAGCAGGCTGGTGATGAAGGAGTGGCGCCGGGTCTGCTCGATGACGCCATGGCGGGCGTCGATGAGGATCATGGCGAGGTTGGCGGTGGAGGCGCCGGTGACCATGTTGCGGGTGTACTGCACGTGCCCGGGGCAGTCGGCGATGATGAACTTGCGCTTGGGGGTGGCGAAGTAGCGGTAGGCGACGTCGATGGTGATGCCCTGCTCGCGCTCGGCGCGCAGGCCGTCGGTGAGCAGCGCGAGGTTGACGCGCTCGTCGCCCCGGCTGAGCGAGGCCTTCTCCGCGGCCTCGAGCTGGTCCTCGAAGATGCTCTTGGAGTCGTACAGCAGGCGTCCGATGAGGGTGGACTTGCCGTCGTCCACGGAGCCGCAGGTCAGAAGCCGCAGCAGCTCCATGTCGAGGTAGCCGTCGGACGAGAACTCACGCTGATCGGCGGTGGACACTAGAAGTACCCTTCCTTCTTGCGGTCTTCCATCGCCGCCTCGGAGTTCTTGTCGTCCATGCGGGCCCCGCGCTCGGAGGCGCGGGCCGCGGCGACCTCGGAGATGATGTCGTCGAGGTTCGCGGCCGGGCTCTCGGTCGCGGCGGTGCAGCTCATGTCGCCCACGGTGCGGAAGCGGACGGTCTTGCCCTTGAAGACCTCCTCGCCGTCGCGCGGGCCGAAGTCCCCGTCGTTGACGGGCATGAGCTGGTTCATGCGGACGACCACGTCGCGCTGGTGCGAGAAGTAGAGGTCGGGCACCGCGATGTTCTCGAGCTTGACGTACTGCCAGACGTCCATCTCGGTCCAGTTGGACAGGGGGAAGACGCGGATGTGCTCGCCCATCGCGATCTTGGCGTTGTACAGGTTCCACAGCTCGGGGCGCTGGTTCTTGGGGTCCCACTGGCCGAACTCGTCGCGGAAGCTGAAGATCCGCTCCTTGGCCCGGGCCTTCTCCTCGTCACGCCGGGCGCCGCCGAACAGGGCGTCGAAGCGGTGCTCCTCGATCGCGTTGAGCAGCGTCGGGATCTGAGCGCGGTTGCGGGAGGGGTAGATGCCGGGGTCCTCGACGGCCTGGCCCTTGTCGATCATGTCCTGCACGCTGGCGACGATGAGGCGCTCGCCCAGGCGTTCCACCAGCTCGTCGCGGAACTGCAGCGCCTCGGGGAAGTTGTGCCCCGTGTCGATGTGCACCAGCGGGAAGGGAAACTTCGCGGGGCGGAAGGCCTTCTCGGCCAGCCGGACCATGACGATCGAGTCCTTGCCGCCCGAGAAGAGCAGGGCGGGTCGTTCGAACTCCGCGGCCACCTCTCGCATGATGTGGATGGCCTCCGCCTCCAGCATCTGGAGGTGGGTCAGCCGATAGTGAGGCAGGTCGCTCATCGAGTCCTCCGCCGGTGCGGAATCAGAAGGGGGGCAAGCGGGACACACGCCGCGCCACGGAAACCGTGCCGCGGTCACGATCCTAGCCCCCAATCGCCCGATCGCCACCGGCCCGTCGCACTCCCCTGTCAAGACAGGGCTTACACTCCCCTCCCCCGCCCACAGAACCCCCCCAGCCCGCACACGCCCACCCCCCGACCCCGCACGCGACCCCCTCCCATGAGCAAATCCCCCTACCAGGACCGAAAACCCGACGCCAAGGCCGACCACATCGTGTGGCACGAGGGGGGCGTGTCCGCCTCCGACCGGGCCGCGTTGCTCGGCTCGCGCGGCGCGACGCTCTGGTTCACCGGGCTGTCGGGCTCGGGCAAGTCCACCGTCGCCAGCGCCCTGGAAGAACGCCTCGTCCGGGGGGGTGTGCACGCGTACCGCCTCGACGGCGACAACGTGCGTCACGGGCTGAACGCGAACCTTGGCTTCAGCGCCGAGGACCGGGCCGAGAACATCCGGCGGATCGGCGAGGTCGCCAAGCTGTTCGCCGACGCGGGTGTGCTGGCCCTGACGAGCTTCATCTCCCCCTACCGGGCCGACCGCGAGCGCGTGCGGGCCATCCACGACGCGGCGGGCCTGGCGTTCCTGGAGGTCTTCATCGACACGCCGCTGGAGGTGTGCGAGCGTCGCGACCCCAAGGGCCTGTACAAGAAGGCCCGGGCGGGCGAGATCAAGGGGTTCACGGGGATTGACGACCCGTACGAGGCGCCGGAAACGCCCGAGATCCACGTGCAGACCGCCGACCAGAGCGTGGAGCAGTCGGTGGACCAGCTCGCGAACGCGCTCCGCGACCGAGACCTGCTGCCCGATTCCTTCAACTGACCACACGCCCCGCGGGGCGCCATTTCAGAGAGAGCTTCATGACCGACTACGCCAAGGCCGCCACCGTTGCCCGTCTCGCCGTGACCCGCGCGGGGTATGTCTGTCGCCAGGTGCAGCAGGGGCTGGACGAACTGCGGGCGATCACCAAGGACGACAAGAGCCCCGTGACCGTCGCCGACTTCGCCAGCCAGGCGATCGTGAACATCACGCTGCGGGACGAGCTGTACGGGTGCGACGGGGCCAAGCTGAAGATGGTGGGCGAGGAGACCAGCGGCTTCCTGCGCGACCCCGAGCACGCGGCGCACCTGCAGGCCACCCTGGCCGCGGCCCAAGAGATCTTCCCCGACCTCACCGCGGACCAGATGCTCGAGGCCATCGACCTGGGCAACTACGAGCCGATCGACTCGGGGCACCCCGACGAGGACACCTTCTGGACGCTCGACCCGATCGACGGGACCAAGGGCTTCCTGCGGGGCCAGCAGTACGCCATCGCCCTCGCCCTCGTCGAGGATTCCCGCCCCGTCGTCGGCGTGATGGGCTGCCCGAACCTGCCCGTGGACATGTCCGCCGACCTGACCGCGGCCGACCCGGCCGGCTGCCTGTACTGGGCCATCCGGGGCGACGGTGTCTACGAGACCAGTGCTACAGAAGAAGCCGCCGAGAGCATCCGCATCACCCGCCTCGACCACGACGAGGCCGACCCGATCGCGGTGACCGGCTCGGTGGAGGCGGCCCACTCGAACCAGGGCGACATGGGACGCATCCTGGAGTGGCTGCAGGCGGAGCGTGCGGTCGCGATCGACGAGCCGGTGCGGATCGACAGCCAGTGCAAGTACGCGGTGGTGGCGCGGGGTCAGGCCGACGCCTACCTGCGTCTGCCGACCCGCAAGGGGTACGTCGAGAAGATCTGGGACCACGCCGCGGGCGCGATGATCGCGGCCGAGGCGGGGGCCGCGGTGACCGACATCCACGGGCACGACCTCGACTTCGGGCACGGGGCAACGCTGGTGAAGAACCGCGGCATCGTCTGCGCCCCGCCGCGGGTGCACGGGCTGATGATCGCGGCGATCCAAGCGTTGGGGATTAAGGAACCGGACTGAGATCGACAGCAGGGACCAGGCACTCGGCAGCAGAAAAGAAGCGCCGGGCCTCTGCGAATTCGAGCGTGTGCGCCAGCACGCGAGGTCTTCGGTTCCTTTGCGCCGCGACTGTCTACAAGCCCTCCGCGCGAGCGGAGGGACCCGGGAATCAATCCATCGCCCGGCTCTCTCGGCTTGCGCCGAGGGCTTGTTAGGCGCGGTACGCTCATGCTGTGACCCAGCTCTCTCCAGCCCATCGCTGCCCCGCCTGCGGCTATGAACTCGCGCCCGGGCCCGAGGAACAGCGTCTGCGTTGCCCGGAGTGTGCCACCGAGTGCGCTCGGCACGAGACCTATACCGCGAGCCAGAGCAATCGCCCGCAGTGGTATTTAACGCGTTCGGCCATAGCCCTTGTGCTCTTCCCTGCTGGTGTTACGGGGACACTCTTTGCCACGATGGGTCTCTGGGGTAACGAGTCGCACCGCGGGGTCACCGTCGTCTGTGTTGGTTATCTACTGGTTATGCCAGCCTCGATGATCACGCTTATGTACCGCCGGGCAAAGCGGTACTCAGACACGCCCAGACACCGACGGTCTCTCGGAGTTGCGATCTTGATTGCCTTGATGAGCATGGTCGGGATGGTAATCACGCTTGGAACGCTCTGGCTGCTGCTCGTCGCGTGGGGGTTCAGTGGCCTGAGCGAATTCTGAGTGCGTTCGATTTCCAAGATTTCGTACGTCAGGCTGGTGATAGTGCCCGTTGGCATGACAGTCGCCACCATTGTGGCTTTTGTGACCAGATCGCTGCGACCGGAGCCCTACCGAAGGCTGGTCCCGTCCTGGCACCTGTTTGTGACCGCTGTCTTCGGGGTAATACTCACCGTCCTGAATGTCTACTACGGGTGGGGCTGAGCCCGCTCGACGGAGCAAGAACGGACAGCAGGCTGACGCCGAACCTGAGCGAAGCGAAGGTTCGGAACTCGCCCACCAACCCGCGCGCGTATCCGAGCCTTCGCTGCGCTCAGACTCGGCGTCCACACCCTGTGTGAACCCCGGCCCGTTTCACGCCATACTGATGCCATGCCCCCCTCGTCTCGAGCCCCCGTCCACCACCACTGCCCCCACTGCGGCTACAACATCGCGCCGGTGCATTACCCCGACGAGTTCCAGTGCCCCGAGTGCGGGCAGATCGTCGAGCGGGGCGAGGCGTACCGGGCCGCGCAGATCCACACGGCCCGCCTGAACCGACGCTCCGCCGCGGGGTGGATCATCCTCCCGTCACTCGCGGCTCTGTCGATCCTGGGGCTCGGCGCGCTCGACCACCCCGGCCCGTGGGCCCGCCTGGCGGTGCGGACGTACACGATCTTCGTGCCCGTCGCGGTGCTGGTGACCCCCGGCGTGATCCTCTACCTCCGCGCCCGCCAGCCCGAGCCGGCCCGGGCCAACCTGCCCCTGAACCTGCTGGGCGCGTACGTGGGCATCGCGGGCCTGGCGTACTTCGTGGGCGCGGGCATCGCGCTGCTGATGGAGTAACGCAGAATCCTCCCCCGTCGCCGACGGGGGAGGTGTCGAGCGCAGCGAGACGGAGGGGGTCCGGGCAGATCCCGACGCTTCTTCGCTGGCAGGCGATCCCGACGCCGAGTCTGAGCGGAGCGAAGGCTCGGATCGATCCGAACATTCGCCCCTGCGGGGCTCATATCCGGCGTCCAGTCCGATGACTCTCTCCGCGTTCCTCCGCGGTCTCCGCGTTCATTCCCCCACGATCCCGAGAACTCCGGCCCCGATCCGCCGATACTTCTACCCATGCCGCTCGGCGCTCTGCTCATATCGGACCTGGCCCCGGCCCTGTCGCTGGCGTTGCCCCTCGGCGCGGACGTGGCCCTGCCGTCCGGCGTGGAGTGGCAGCCCTGGCACCCGTGGTTTACCGGGGGGATGGTGCTGGCGATGGTCGCGGTGCTGGCCAAGGGGCGCTACGGGACCGACCTGGTCATCATGGGCGTGCTCACGGCCCTGCTGCTCGCCGGCGTGCTCGACATCCGCTCCGCGGTGCAGGGCTTCGCCAACACCGCCGTGATCACCGTCGGACTGCTCTACGTCGTCGCGACCGGCATGCGCGAGACCGGGGCGATGCAGATGGTCGCGGCCCGGCTGATCGGGCGACCCAAGAACACCCTGCAGGCCCAGGCGCGGCTGGCCATCCCGGTGGCGGTCATGAGCGCGTTCGTGAACAACACGCCCATCGTGGCGATGTTCCTGCCCGTGCTGCAGGGGATCGCCAAGCGGTGCCGCCTGGCCGCGAGCCAGCTCTACATGCCGCTGTCGTTCGCGTCGATCCTGGGCGGGGTCTGCACGCTGATCGGCACCTCGACCAACATCGTGGTCGCCGACGCGCTGTCGCTCGCGGTGGACACGGGCCAGGTCGTGGTGGCGGAGGGTGAGGGCGCGCCGAGGTTCCGCATGTTCACGCTCGCGTGGGTGGGCGTGCCGGTGATGGTCTGCGGGCTGGCATACATACTGCTCTTCGGGCGGCGCCTGCTACCCAACCCCGAGCCCGACGCCGACACCGGCCCGGTCACCACCGACAGCAAGCCGCCCGAGGGCTACCACGCGGCCCTGACGATCTCGAAGGGCTCGCCCATCGCGGGCAAGACCGTCGAGGACGCCGGCCTGCGCTCCCTGCCGGGGCTCTTCCTCTCGAGCGTGGACCGGGACGACCAGTCGATCGTGGTGGGCCCGAACTTCGTGCTGTCCGAGGGGGACGTGCTGATCTTCGTGGGCGCGCTCGACTCGATCGTGGACCTGCAGTCGATCCGCGGGCTGGAGCCGACCGGAAACGCCCACGACGAGCCGCTGTACCGGCCAAACCTCAAGCTGCACGAGGCGGTGGTCTCGCAGCGGTCCGAGCTGGCGGGGCAGACGATCAAGAAGGCGCGGATCCGCACGCGCTTCGGGGCCGCGGTCATCGCGGTGCGCCGCCAGGGGCAGGAGCTGACCGGCAAGATCGGCGACATCACGCTGCGGGCGGGAGACATCCTGCTGCTCGAGGCGCCCAAGGGCGCCGCCGAGCGGTTCGCCGACTCGGACAACTTCTACCTCGTCTCCGAGCGTGAGGGGTCCGCGGCGTTGCGTCACGAGCGGGGCTGGATCGCGCTGGCGATCCTGGTCGGCCTCGTCGTCTCCATCACCGCGGGCTGGCTGAGCCCGATGGTCGCGGCGATGGCCGCCGCGGGCGGCATGATCCTCACCCGCTGCTGCACCGGCCCGCAGGCCCGCGCCGGGGTGGACTTCCAGATCCTCGTCACGATCGGTGCCGCGTTCGGCATCGGGGCCGCGATGACCAACTCGGGCGTCGCCGGCTCTATCGCGACGTTCTTCGTGGACCTGGCCGGCCCGCTGGGCAACCACGCGCTGCTCGCGACGGTGTACCTCGTCACGATGGCCTTCACCATGACGATGACGCACAACGCCAGCGCCATCCTGATGTTCCCGATCGCGATGTCGATCGCGACCGGGGCCGACGGGGGCGCGGGTGTGAACCCGATGCCGTTCGCCGTGGCCATCGCGATCGCCGCCTCGTGTGAGTTCTCCAGCCCCATCGGGTACCAGACCAACCTGATGGTGATGGGCCCGGGGAATTACCGGTGGCTGGACTACACCCGCTTCGGCATGCCGCTGAATCTGCTCGCCTGCGTGCTCTGCGTCACCATCGCCCCGATCGTCTGGCCCTTCTGACCGGCACGCCGCCGTTCGGGGTGCGCGGGCTGTGCCGCCTGGAGCGTCTGCCCGCCAGCGCTGTCAAACCGGGCAAGCCATCCCGCTTGCAACGGTCGCGCCCACTTCGCCCACTCTGATGTTCGCACCGAACCCGGAGGACGCGCCATGCACGAGTACGACCAGACGCCACCCTTCGAGACGGACGGAGCGATGGACCCCATCGACGAGCTGCTGGGCAGGCCGATCCGCGCCACCGCCATCGCCGAGCCGCCGGCCGACACGGAGCGACACAAGGACGACCACCCCGCCCCGCACATGCCCCCGCCGGTGCTCGAGGCACGCGACCCACGCGAATACGTCCGCCCGGACGCTCTCCCGCACGCCGAGCGGGCCAAGCTCCGCGGCGTCTGCACCGATCCGGCGATGCGCACGCTCACCAAGTACGTCCTCGTCCTCGACGACTACGAGCACACCGCCGGCCTGCTCTCCGAGTTCCTCGCCGAGCACGCGATGTCCACCGTGGGTGTCAACATCCAGCCGCTCGACGGCTCCGACCGCACACGCTGGCAGCGGGCGTTCGACGCGGTCTGGGCCTACGGCCCGATCACGCCCGTGCTGCGGCGCCTCCGCCGCCTCAGGCGGGGCGCGACCTCCAAGGTCATCGAGCACTGGCTCCATCGCTCCCGCAACCCCGTGCGTCCAGCCACCGCGGCCCGGCACTACGCCGTGAAGACCGACGCCTTCGAGGACGTCAACGACCCCGCCTTCATCCAGGCCCTCAAATCGCGCGGCGTCGAGCTGCTGGTCTGCATCGGATGCCACCAGGTCTTCTCGCAGCACCTCCGCGACGCCCTCCCCCACGGCGCGATCAATGTCCACCAGGGCCTGCTCCCCCACTACCGCGGGCTGGCACCTGTGCTGCACACCCTCGCCGACCGCCAGCGCCTCACCGGCGTCACCGTGCACTACGCCACCGAACACCTCAACGACGGCCCGATCCTGGCCGAGCGGACCCGGGCGGTCCGCCCGAAGGACTCCGTCGCGGACGTGCTGCGTCGCCAGCAGCCGCTCGCGGCCGAGGCGCTGCTGCAGGCGGTGCACAAGATCGAACGCGGCACCATGACGCTCGCCCCCAACCCCGACCCCGGACGCGCCGCCGCCTACGCCCCACAGCGTCGCGACGTGCGCCGCCTGAGAGAGGCCGGGCGCCGCCCCGGCTGAGGGCTACTCGAACACCACCGTCCGCCGCCCCACGACCAGCACGCGCCGCTCGAGGTGCTGGCGCACGGCCCGCGCGAGCACCACCCGCTCCAGGTCCCGCCCCAGCCGCTTCATCGAGACGATGTCGTCCCGGTGCGAGACATGGGCCGTCTCCTGCGCGATGATCGGCCCGTCGTCGAGCTCGGCGGTGACGTAGTGGCTCGTCGCCCCGATCAGCTTCACGCCGCGCGCGTGCGCCTGGTGGTACGGGCGTGCCCCGGCGAAGGCGGGCAGGAAGCCGTGGTGGATGTTGATCATGCGTCCGTCGTACCGCTCGACCAGCCACGACGGCAGCACGCGCATGTAGCGGGCCAGCACCACGAGGTCGGGACGCACGCGATCCAGCCAGTCCCCCACCGCCCGTTCCTGGGCGGCGCGGTCGCCGCCGGACTCGGGCACGCAGGCGTACTCGACGCCCATCGACTCGGTCATCGCCCGCCCGGAGTCGTGGTTCGACAGGACGCCGACGATGTCGCCGCCGACCAGTCCGCCCAGTTCGCCCTGCCCCCAGCGCCACAGCAGGTCGCTCAGGCAGTGCGTTTCGGGCCCGGACAGGATCGCGACCCGGTCGGGCCGGTCTCCCCAGTGCAGCGAGATGCGCATGTCCAGCCGGGCCGCGAGCTCGTCGAACCCTGTCTGCAGCGATTCGCGCGAGCCGGTCCCCACCTCCGCCACCACGCGCATGAAGAACAGGCCCGGCGTTCCCGGCTCGGTCGCCAGCTCCGTGTGCTGGTCCGCGTCGAGGATGTTCCCGCCCCGTTCGGCGATCAGCCCGCTCACGGCAGCGATAATCCCCGCTCCGTCCGCGCACGAGATCAGCACGCGGCAATTCTCCCCGGAATGGGCGATCTCTGATTCCATCGTCTGCGTACTCCGGACCCCGGGTTGACTGCGCACACGCCGTGCGTCCGAGCCCGGGAGCACCATACCCTGCGGGGGCCATTCATCGGCCCTCCACCGAGCCCTCCCCAGACCGGAATCGCACTCACCCCAACTCCGCATCGGACCGACTCACCGCCCATGCACGTCGTGCTGCTCAACCAGGCCTTTTATCCGGACGTTGTCGCCACCGCCCAGATGGCTCGCGACCTCGCCGACCACCTCGTCGAGCGGGGGCACCGCGTCTCCGTTGTCGCCTCGCGCTCGGTCTACGGCAAGTCCGGGGCCCAACTGCCCAAACGCGAGACCGTGGACGGCATCGAGATCCATCGCGTGGGGGCCTCGCTGTTCGGGCGGTCCAACATCCTGCTGCGGGCCGCGGACTTCGCGATCTTCTACCTGCGGGCTGCCTTCCGCCTGCTGCGGCTGGACAAGCCCGATGTGGTCGTCGCCTTCACCACGCCCCCGTTCATCGCCCAGCTCGCCCTGCTGAACCGGCGGTTCCGGGGTTCCAAGTCGGTCCTCTGGCTGATGGACATGTACCCGGACGTGGCGGTGGCGTGCGGCGTGATGAAGCCGGGCTCGCCGCTGACGCGGTTCTTCGACCGGCTGAACCGGAGGATTCTTCGCAAGTCCGACGCCGTGGTCGTGCTGGGGCGCTGCATGGAGCGCCTGGTGCTCGACAAGGGGGCGGACCCCGCGCGCGTGACGCGCATCCCGGTCTGGGCCGACACGTCCGGCATCGCCCCGGTAACGCACGACGAGAACCCGTTCCGGGCCGAGCTTGACCTGCCCGACAACGCGTTCGTGGTGATGTACTCGGGCAACTGGGGGATCGCGCACGACGCCGAGACGATCTGCGCCGCGATGAAGTCGGTCGCGGAGAACCCGCCGCGCGACGACGCCGGCGCGGAGATCCCCGTGCGCTTCGTCTTCATCGGGGGCGGCAAGCGTCGTCCGGAGGTCGAGGCGTTCATCGACGAGCACGGGCTGGGCGAGCACGCGCGGTATCTCGACTACCTGCCGCGTGACCAGATCCGGTACTCGCTCGGCGCGGCGGACGTGCACCTGATCACGGTGCGCGAGGGGCTGGAGGGGATGATCGTGCCGTCGAAGCTGTTCGGCATCATGGCCGCGGGCCGGGCGTCGATCTATCTCGGCTCGCCCGAGTCCGAGATCGCCCGCATTCTGAGCGAGACCGAGTCCGGCCGCGTGTTCGCGGAGGGCGAGCCGGAGGCGGTGGCCGAGGCGATCCGAGCTCTGGCGCTCGACCGGGATCAGGCCCGCACGATGGGCGACCGCGCCCGCGCGGCCCTGCTCGGCTCGTACGACGCCCGCACCGCCTGCGCGCAGTGGGGCGAATTCCTGGAAGCACTCTGACCGGCGTCCCCTATACTCGCGCCCCCGATCGCCGTGAAGGCCGACCATTTCCCGAAACGCCCGAATCGCACGGACTTACGCACCAGGACCGGCCCCTCATGACCACCGCCACACACGAGCCCGAAACCAGCCAGGAGCCCCACCCCTTCGTGGGGGACGCGACCCCGGAGCCGCGCCACCCCGACTTCGAGCGGGTCCTCGCCGACATCGACGCCGAAACCGAGCCCGAGGGCGATTACCCCGAGCGGGGCTCGGTCCCGGTCTCGGTGCTGGTCCCCGTGAAGAACGAGCAGGCCAACATCGTCGAATGCGTCCGGCGTCTCCGCTGGGCCGAGCAGGTCACCGTGATCGATTCCCAGTCGCAGGACGACACCATCGCCCTCTCGCAGGCGATGGGCGCCGAGGTCTTCCAGTTCTACTTCTCCAAGGAGGGCTGGCCCAAGAAGCGCAACTGGGCCCTCGAGCACGTCCCCTGGCGATCCGAGTGGGTCCTCATCATCGACGCCGACGAGCACGTCACCCCGGAGCTGGCACGCGAGATCGAGCGCGTCGCCCGCGGCGAGTTCACCCCCATCTCCAAGGACAAGGCCGGCTCCGGAGACGCCTACTGGATCAACCGCAAGCTCATCTTCATGGACAAGTGGATCAAGGGCTGCGGCTACTACCCCGCGTGGAACATCCGGCTCCTCCGACACCGACGCTGCCGCTACGAACGCATCGGCACCCTCGGCGACACCTCCTCGGGCGACAACGAGGTGCACGAGCACGTCGTCGTCCAGACCGGAGAGGCCGGCTACCTCCGCCACGACATGCTCCACTACGCCTACCCCACCCTCACCAGCTGGATCGAGAAACACAACCGGTACACGAGCTGGGAGGCCTACACCATGCTCGACGGCCACTCCGGCGAGATCAAGCCGTCCATCTTCGGGAGCCCCATCCAGCGACGGCGATGGATCAAGCAGTTCTCGCGCAAGCTCCCCTTCCGCCCCACCCTCCGCTTCTTCTACGGCTACATCCTGCAGCGGGGCATCTTCGACGGCTACCCCGGATACGTCCTCTGCCGGCTCATGGCCTGGTACGAGTTCGTCTCGACCGCCAAGCTCAAGGAACTCAGGATCGAAGCCGCCAAACAGGGCGCACCGCCCAAGTAACAAGGATCTCCGCGCATGTCCAACGACGTACCCGAATTCGGCTGGACGACGGAGCGCCCCGAGTGCAGCGCCCCGTACATCGTGCCCGTCCTGAAGCGCCTCTCCGCGGTCGCCCCGCCGCCGGCCCGACTGCTCGACATCGGGTGCGGGAACGGCTACAACGCCGGCCAGTACAAGTCCTGGGGGTACGACGTCACCGGCGTCGATATCTCGCAGGAGGGCATCTCCATCGCACGCGAGCACTACCCCGACGTCCGCTTCGAAGCCATGCCCATCGGCACCGACCTGCTCGACCGGCTCGAGTCCGAGCCCTTCGACCTCGCCTCCTCCACCGAGGTCTGCGAGCACCTCTATGACCCACACGCCTGGGCCGCCGCCGCCTTCAAAGCGCTCAAGCCCGGCGGCCACTTCATCGTCTCCACCCCGTACCACGGCTACCTCAAAAACCTCACCATCGCCCTCACCGGCGGCTTCGACACCCACTACGACGCGCTGCGCACCGGCGGGCACATCAAGTTCTTCTCCAACAGCACGCTGCGGACACTCCTCGAGGGCGCGGGCTTCACCGACCTCACGTTCGTCGGCGCGGGGAGGGCGCCGTACCTCTGGAAGAGCATCCTCGTCCGCGCCAGAAAGCCCGACTGAACGATGCCTGAACCCGACCACCACGAAGCCCAAGAGCACGCACTCGACGACGCCATCGCCCGCGCCAAGGTCAGCCCGTGGACCCTCAGGCAGAAGATCGGGCGCGCCCTCTGGATGGTCGTCCAGGGCACCCTCTTCCGCTACTCCTGGCACAACTGGTACGCCTTCCGGCGCGCACTCCTCCGCCTCTTCGGCGCACGCATCGGACGCAGCGTCTCCGTCCGACCGACCGCACGGATCGAGATCCCCTGGCTCTTGGAGATCGGCGACTACTGCTCCGTGGGAGACTTCGCACGCGTCTACAACCTCGGCCCCATCACCATCGGCCGACGCGTCTCCGTCTCCCAGTACGCCCACCTCTGCGCCGGATCCCACGACCACACACGCGCCGACCTGCCGCTCACACGCCCCCCCATCGCGGTCCACGACAACGCCTGGCTCGCCGCCGAGTGCTTCGTCGGGCCCGGCGTCACCGTCGGCGAGGGCGCCATCCTGGGCGCACGCGGGTGCGCCTTCAAGGACCTCGCCCCCTGGACCATCTACGGCGGCAACCCCGCCCGGGCCATCGGGCACCGCTCCCTGCAGGACGGCGACCCGGGCGACGACGCATGAACGCCGTCCTGCCCGACCGAGACCGCCCCGGCGCCCTCGTCGTCGCCTCGCACGAACGCTCCGGCACCCACCTGCTCATCGACACCCTCCGACGCAACTTCCGCGCCTGCCGCGCACGACCCATGCCGGGCAGGAACCCGCACCGCTGGCTCTACTTCTCGCTCGACCGCCTCGCCCCGGACCACCCGCGCCCCGCGACCACGCGCGAGGCCGACGCCGCGCTCGCACGCGCCACACGCCCGCTCGTCAAGACCCACATGCTGCCGGGCTTCGACCGACTCAACCCCGGCGGCCTCGCCTGGGTGAAGTGGGCCCTCGCCGGGGCGCACACCCTCTACGTCTACCGCGACGGACGCGCCGTCATGCCCTCCTACCACTTCCACGCCATCTCCGAGAACCCCGACACCCCGCGCGACTTCTCCGAGTTCCTCCGCACGCCCGTCCGAGGCGTCACGCCGCCGGAACGCTGGGCACGTCACGTGAACGCCTGGCTCGCCCACACCCGGTGCCACGACCATGCCGCCGCCGTCCGCTTCGAGGACCTCCTCGCCGATCCGGAGGGAGAGATCCGCCGGCTCGGCGCGCTCATCAACGAGGCCCCGCTCCCCGCCACACCGTCGCTCCCGCCCCGGGGCCAGTCGGCCTGGTCGGCCCGGCTCGCCCGCTTCACCGGGCGGCTCGACTCGTCCAACCTCGCCGAACGCGGCGAGCACCCCCCCGCGTGGACCGAGCTCTTCACGCCCGACGACCGGGCCCGCTTCCACGAGCTCGCCGGTCAAACACTCATCGAGCTGGGCTACATCGCCGATGACGCCTGGGTGAGCCAACACGACGCATGAAGCTTGTTCACTACATGCCCCGAATCGTCGCCTCGGAGGGCGGCACCCCACGCGCCGTGATGGACATGTGCGCGCTGCTCGCCGCGCGCGACAACCACCTCACCCTCCTCCTCCAGGACGGGCCCGACATCCCGGAGCCCTGGCGCACAGACACCCCGGGCCTGCCGCGCGTCCTCGAGCTCGGCAGCGGCTCGCGCCCGCTCGCACGCCTCGGCGACGACCAGCTCGAACGCGCCGACGCCCTGCTCGCCGACGCCGACGCCCTCCACCTCCACTGCATGTGGCAGCCCGAGCACGCGCAGCTCGCGCGACGCGCCCGCGCCCGCGACATCCCCGTCGTCCTCACCCCGCACGGCCACCTCGACAACTGGCCCATGTCGCAGCACGCCCTCAAGAAGCGCCTCTTCCTCCTGGCCTTCGGACGCGCCATCTTCGCCAACACCTCCGCGATCCACTGCACCGCCGAGGCCGAGCGCGACCAGACCGCCCCGCGCGTCCGCGGGGTCCCGGTCCACGTCGTCCCGCTCCCCTTCGACGTGAGCCCCTTCCAGACCCTCCCCGGCGAGCACGGCGCAACCGAGGCCCTCGACCTCCCCGCCCGCCCCGCCCCGGTGGTCCTGTTCATCAGCCGGCTGCACGAGAAGAAACGCCCCGACATCGCCCTCCGCGCCTTCGCCCGCGCCGCGCCCGACGACGCCGTGCTCGTCCTCGCCGGCACCGGCACGCCACGGGCCACAGCCGAGCTCGAGGCCCTCGCCCGGTCGCTCGCCATCGCCGACCGCACCCGCTTCGCCGGGCACGTCTCCGGCGATCTCAAGGTCTCCCTGTACCAGCGGGCCGACGCCATGCTCCTGCCCACCAGCCAGGAAAACTTCGGCCTCGTCATCCCCGAGGCGCTCGCCTGCCGCACGCCCGTGGTCACCACGCGCGGCGTGGACATCTGGCCCACGATCCAGCGCGAGGCCGGCGCCGCCATCGTCGAACAGTCCGTCGGGGCCTTCTCGGACGCGCTCGCCGCACTCCTGGACAACCCAGACCACCGGGAATCGCTGGGCGAACGCGGGCGGTCCTGGGTCCTCGAACACCTCGACGGACGGAAGACCGCGCAGCGACTCGAATCCCTCTATCGTCTGCTCCGCGACCCCGCCCCCATCCCCACGGAACGGCACGCCCCATGAGAATCGTCCACCTCATCGAGCAGCTCGACCTGTCCGTCGGGGGGCCCGTCCGCGCCGTCATCGACATCACCTCCGCGCTCGCCGCACGCGGCCACGACGTCACCGTCGTCACCTTCAGCGACAAGGACGCCCCGGAGGCGTGGAACAACAACGACCACGCCCCGAAGGTCCACCTCGCACACTCCGACAAGCCCGGATGGTGGATGAACGCACGAGAGCTCGAACGCCTCGCCGACGTCGTCCGAGGCGCCGACGCCCTCCACCTGCACGGCATGTGGATCCTCGACGCCACTCAGGCCGCCAGGGTCGCACGCGCTTGCGGCGTCCCCTACGTCATCTCGCTCCGGGGCATGCTCGACGACTGGTCGATGAAACAGGGACGCCTCAAAAAACTCGCCTACCTCGCCCTGCGGGGCAGGGCGTTCCTCCGCAACGCCGGCGCGATCCACACCACCGCACGCGAGGAGCTCCGTCAGGCCTCGCGCTACTTCCCCGAACGCCTCGGCGTTGTCATCCCCAACTACCTCGACCTCGACCCGTACCGCCAACCCCCCGGGCCCGAGCAGGCCCGAGCGCACTTCCACCCCCTCCGCGACGCCCCACCCACGGCGCTCTTTCTCTCGCGGGTGCACGTCAAGAAGGGCCTTGAGCACCTGATCGACGCGACCGAGATCCTCGCCGCACGCCCGGGGCTCGAACGGCTCCAGGTCATCGTCGCGGGCTCCGGCGACGACCGCTACCTCGACGCGTGCAAGCAGCGAGCGCGCGACCGCGGGGTGGGCGACCGCGTCCACTTCGTCGGGCAGGTCCGAGGCGACCTCAAGCTCTCCCTGTACGCCGCGGCCGACTGCTTCGTCCTCCCGACCTCGCAGGAAAACTTCGGCTTCGTCTACTTCGAATCTCTCGCCAGCGGGACGCCCGTCGTGACCACCAAGGGCACCGACACCTGGGGCGAGCTCGAGGCCTCGGGCGGCGCCCGCATCACCACGCAGAACCCGGAAGACATCGCCGACGAGGCACAGCGCTACCTCTCCGACCGCGCCGGAGCCGCTGAGGCCGGCGCCAGGGGGCGCGAGTGGGTCTTCGAACACCTCGGACGCGAGACCGTGCTCGGGGCCTTCGAGGACCTGTACCGGTCCGTCAGCCAGGGGAGCGGCTCATGAGCCTCAAGATCGCCGTCCGAACCCTCTCCCACCACGTCACCTGGCAGCTCGGCACAAAGATGCCCGAGACCTTTCCCTTTGTCTTCGTCGTGGGATACCCCAAGAGCGGCACCACCTGGGTGTGCCAGCTGCTCGCAGACCTGCTCCAGCTCCCCTTCCCGCGCTACAGCCTCCTGCCCGTCGGCTGCCCGGCGGTCGTTCACGGGCACGAGCGCGTCTGGCCCTCCTACCGACGGTGCGCCTACGTCCTCCGCGACGGACGCGACGTCATGGCCTCCATGTACTTCTATCTCGCACGACAGATCCCAGACGGCCCGTCGCCCGCCGTCCCGCGCCGCCTCCGGCGCTACTTCCCGGACATCACCGACAAGCACGACACGCGCGCCAACTTCCCCGCCTTCCTCCGGGCCCAGTTCGAGCACCCCCACGCCGCACGCGTGCACTGGGGCCGGCACGTCGAGTCCGCGCTGCAGAACGACCGCGCCGGCGTCGCCCGGATCAGGTACGAGGACCTCCTCGACGACGGGCCCGGGACGCTCGCCGCCGCCGCCGAACGCATCACCGGCGAGGCCCCCGACCCCGAGCGCGTCGCCGCCACCATCGCCAAGTTCGCCTTCTCCCGACAGGCGGGGCGCTCCTCCGGCGAGGAGGACCGCTCCAGCTTCCTCCGGAAGGGGCGCGCGGGGGACTGGGTGAACCACTTCACCCCGGAGGCCGCACAGATCTTCGACCGCTACGCGGGCGAGTCCCTCGTCGCCGCCGGGTACGAGCCCGACCGGTCCTGGGTCGGACGCGTCGGCGACGGACCGGCCGAGCCATGACGCTCCCCTCCTTCCTCATCATCGGCTCGATGAAGTCGGGCACCACCACCCTCTACCGGGACCTCGACGCCCACCCGCGCGTCTTCTTCCCGATCGACAAGGAGCCGTCCACCCTGGCCACAGAGCCGGACAAGGGCGGCTGGGACGAGTACCGGCGGCTCTTCGAGCCGTGCGAGCCGGACCAGATCGCGGGAGAGGCCTCCACCGCCTACACCAAGCGACCGACGTTCGAGGGCGTCGCCGAGCGGGCACGTCGCCTGCTCGGGCCGGACCTCAGGCTCCTCTACATCGTCCGAAACCCGATCGACCGGATGCTCAGCCACCACTACCACAACCTCGCCTGGGGGCAGGACCGGCGCGACGCCGACCAAGCCATCCGGGACAACCCCGAGTACACCGAGTTCTCGTGCTACGCGCACCAGATCGAGCCATGGCTGCAGGCCTTCCCCCGCCAGCAACTCCGCGTGGTCCGCTTCGAGGACTACACCGCCGGCCGAGACGCCGGCACGCGCGAACTCTTCGAGTTCCTGGGCCTCGCGCCCCCGCCGCGCCGGCACGACCACGACGCCGTCCACAACCGGGGAGACGAGCGTGTCGTCCACCGGGGCCTCGTCAGAAGCATCGTCGAGTCCGGCCCCTACCGGAAACTGGTCCGCCCCCTCATGCCGGTCGGGATCAAGGACCGCCTGCGCCGCACACTGGGATCGGCCCCGCCCCCACGCCCCGAACCGCCCACACGCGAGACGCTCGAGCGCGCCCGCGACAGAATCCGCAGCGACCTCGAACGACTGCCGGGCCTCCTGGGCCAGGACGCCCCGGAATGGGACCTCGAGGCCGCCATCGAGCGAGCCCTGCAACACGACTGAGCGCCGGCCGGCACCCGGCTCGGCTCACGCCACCGCGGCCCCGTAGCCGTCCTCGCCGTACTCGTACGCCTCAGACGCGTCGCTGTCGTGCTCGTTCTCCCGGGCCTGCGCCGACTCCCGGACGAGCCCCCCGAACAGCCCGATCGTGAACACAAACACCCACGACCACGCGTACGTCGGGTACGTGATCGCGCCGTTCACGAACCCGTGCAGGAACATCATCAGGTGCAGCACAACCAGCGTCGTGATCAGCATCGGGTCGATCCACAGGCGTCTCCGGCGGACCCACAACACCACGGCGTTTCGGGCCGCCGTCGCGTACAGGATCAGCATCGGCAGCGCAAACGCCAGCCCGCCCAGGTACAGCATCTCGAGATACGCGTTGTGCGGGTGCGCGCCGACCTCCTCGTACTCACGCATCCGGATCCCCTGGCTCTCCAGCATCCCCAGCAGCGGACGCTCCGAGACCAACTCGATGTACTCGCCCGCGATGTCCACACGCCCCGTCTTCAGGGTGGTCAGCCGATCAAGGTTCGTGGTCTCCACGAACTGGCGCAGGAACAGGCCCGCGCCGACCAGCACCACGACACCGATCGCGGACGCGAACACCGGGTTGCGACGCATCGCCCACGCCGCCGGGATGCAGGGCAACGCCATCGTCGCGAGCGTCGAGCGGCTCGCCGTCAACAGCCCCAGCCCCGCCGCCGTCCCGCACACGCAGAACCAGAACACCCGCGCCGTCTTCATGGGCTCACGCACGCCAAGGTAGATACCCAGCACCGCCGTCAGGCTGAACACCACCCCGATCTGGTTCGAGTTCGCGCCCCACGGCTCGAACCGGCCGAGACCCTTGCGGAACGCGTCGGCGGGGTTCAGCACCAGCGCCATCGCCGCCACGCACACCGAGATCGCCAGGCCCAGCGCCAGCCACCGCACCACGTACCGGATCCCCTCCTCGTCCAGCACGCGGGTGGACACCATCACCGCGGACACCACCAGCGCCACCCACTGCAGACGCAGCACCCCGGTCAGCACCAGGTCGCTCACCGTCACGATGAACACGCACGAGTACAGCGCCAGCAGGATCACCGCCCACCCGATCGGCGGGACCGCGCGACGAGGACCCGGATGCATCACCGTCGCCACCATCAGCAGCACGAACGCGCCCAGGCCAGTCGCCTTGGCCAGCGCCTGAGGCGTCCCCAGGCCCGGGTACCGACCGATCACCATCCAGACCACCATCAACGCCAACGCCCCACCCAGACGGTATCGCGCCGGCGTGAAGATCAACGCCGCCAGCACGCCCGCCGGAAGCAGGATCAGCAGCGGCAACGGGACCGCCTCGAGATACGCCCTGATCAGGTCCATGCCGCTCCATTCGCGCCGGGTCCGAAAACTCGACGCCGATCGTCACATCCGGCACCCGCCGGCACACAGATCATCGGGCACCCGTGTTCACAAGTCCAACGCTTCGCAGATTCGACTTCACCAGCCCCCCCCTCCCCCCCACCCCCCCCTCCCCC